>JAEEGK010002832.1_pt1 | contig 43518 bp, 30 predicted proteins | sample 8958771 | NCBI WGS metagenome assembly JAEEGK01 (sample SAMN16246547, study PRJNA631951) | gut metagenome | biome: gut microbiome; feature: rumen; material: SC-attached | host: Bos | place: Iran: Karaj | collected 2018-10
GCACCACCCCTCCGCAACCCCCGCCCTCGCCCCACTCCCCAACCGCCACACAGCCGTCCCTTCTCCCATCATTTATCCTTTATAAATGGGAGAACGATGGGAGAACGATGGGAGAACGAGCGAAGGAAGAACGAAGTTGCACCAGCAGGAAAGCGTTGCATGATTGGGACACAAAGGAATGGATCGTAGCTGAATAGACTACCCTAAGCCAAGGAATATAACTCCGAACGAAAAATACGTCATAATTCACATTTTATTCGTATCTTTGCAGAGTGTGTCAGAATGCTAAGAAACGGTAATACATTATGTCCGAAAAAGATGACATAATATTCATTGACATCGAGGCAAGTTCTTCGACCCATGCCGTGTACGACATCGGTGCTTTGCGCGAAGACAAAAGCGTGTTGCACGAACCCGGATTCCGACGGCATACCGATGCAAGTGCCAGCCGTCTGCGCGACCGCCTGACCGATTTTGCCAAAGGGGCACACTATCTGTGCGGGCACAACATTGTACACCACGACCTGCCTTTCCTCGCCGATGCAGTGCCTTTCGGAATGACGGCCATCGACACCCTCTACATGTCGCCGTTGCTATTCCCGAAACGGCCTTACCACAAGCTACTGAAAGACGACAAACTACGCAGCGAGGAGCTGAACAACCCCGTGAACGATTGCCACAAGGCACAATCCCTATTCTACGATGAGGTGGCGGAATGGAACAAACTGCCCGCAGCCGAACGGCAAATCATGGGGAGACTGCTGACGGGGAACCCTGAATTTGACGGATTTCTTCACTACACAGGCTTTCGACCCGACACAGTTGACCTGCCCGACCTAATTGCCGATACCTACCGTGGACATATCTGCGCCCACAGCGATATTGCACTGATGGTTCGTCACTACCCGGTAGAGTTGGCCTATGCACTTGCTCTCGTCCGCACGGATGACAGCCAGTCCATCACTCCCCCGTGGGTATTGTACAATTTCCCCAAGGTCGAGAATGTGATGAAGTTTTTGCGGCACACGCCTTGCAAAGAAGGTTGCGACTATTGCCGCGAAAAGCTGGATGTACACCAAGCCCTGAAACGCATGTTCGGCTACGACGAGTTTCGCACCTTCGACGGAGAGCCCTTGCAAGAACGGGCGGTGAGAGCCGCTGTAGAGGGGCAATCGCTATTGACCGTCTTCCCCACAGGTGGGGGAAAATCACTGACATTCCAACTGCCAGCCTTGATGGAGGCCGAGACCGTCCACGGTCTTACGGTGGTCATATCGCCCTTGCAGTCGCTAATGAAGGACCAGGTTGACAATCTGTCCGAACGCAGCATCACCTCGGCAGTGACCATCAACGGTATGCTCGACCCCATTTCGCGTGCCGACTCCGTGCAACGGGTGGCGGACGGCACAGCCTGTCTCCTGTACATATCGCCCGAAATGCTGCGTTCCAAGACGATTGAACACTTGCTTGGAATGCGTCACGTGGTTCGCTTTGTGATTGACGAAGCGCACTGTTTCTCGGCATGGGGTCAGGATTTCCGCGTGGACTACTTGTATATAGGCGAGTTTATTGCCCGCCTGCAGGAACGAAAACAGTATAAACATCCCATCCCTGTATCATGTTTCACGGCGACGGCCAAACAGAAGGTAATCAGCGATATTTGCGATTATTTTAAGAAGACTCTCGGAGTAGAGTTGCAACTATTTGCCTCATCCTCGTCGAGAAAGAATCTGCAATACTCCGTCATCCACGTCGACAGCGACGATGAAAAATACAGCCGCCTGCGCGACCTTATAGGGCAGTGTCCAAACGCCTCGATAGTATACGTGGCGCGCACCCGGAAGACCCGCGAACTGGCCGAGCGGCTGACACACGACGGCATGCCTGCATTGCCGTTCAACGGACGCATGGACCCCAGAGAAAAGATTGCCAACCAAACCGCCTTCATGAATGGGGAAGTACTCACAATAGTGGCCACCTCGGCCTTTGGCATGGGAGTGGACAAGAAGGATGTCGGGATGGTGGTGCATTATGACATCTCCGACTCGTTGGAGAACTATGTACAGGAAGCCGGCCGCGCAGGGAGAGACCCGCAGATGCAGGCACGCTGCTATGTGCTGTACGGCGACCAGGATTTGGACAAGCATTTTGTGTTGCTGAACCAGACCAAACTGAGTATGGGTGAGATTCAACAGGTGTGGAAAGCCGTCAAAGAGCTGACGCGCCAACGCAACCGCACCTGCTGCTCGGCCTTGGAGATTGCCCGCGCGGCGGGCTGGGACGACACGATGGCCGATGTGGAGACCCGCATCCGCACAGCGGTGGCGGCACTGGAACAGGCGGGATATGTGAAGAGGGGGAACAATGTGCCCCACGTCTATGCGACGGGAATCCGTGTGAAGAACATGGACGAGGCACACGAGCGTATTGTGGCTTCGCCCCTGTTTGACAAGCAGGAACAACAAAACGCCATACGCATTATCAAGTCGCTCATTTCGAGCCGTAGCATTGCCAACGCGCAGGAGGATGCCGCCGAGTCGCGCGTGGACTATTTGGCCGATATGCTGGGGATGGAGAAAGCCACGGTGGTGAGTGTGGTGGAACGCATGCGACAAGAGGGGATACTGGCCGACACCCGCGACATGACAGCCTACCTGTATGAGAAAGACAGCGAACACCGCTCTTCCCTTATTCTGGAACGATACAAGAATTTAGAACAGTTTGTGCTGAACCTGATACCCGACGAAGGATTGAAAATCACATGCCGCCAAATGAATGACAGGGCAGTGAATGATGGTGTGACAGGCACATCGGTGAAGAACATCCGCACCTTGCTGAACTTTCTTGCAGTGAAAGGCTATGTGAAAAAAAAAGGCGGAGGGGGAGAGACCCCAATGTCGATAGCTTTGTCGACAGGGAGGGGACAAACTTTGCAGAAGTTTCAACACCGCATACTTCTAAGCCGTTTCCTGGTGGAACGGATGTATGGTCTCGCATCGAAACAGGCCTCCCCGTCATCGGGACAGATACCGATACAGTTCTCGGTGGTTGAGCTATTGCACCAATACCAGGCAGAACAGAAAAAACTTCTTTTCGCCGACAACAATACAGCCTCATCGGAGAGTGCCGAAACCACCATTGCCGATGTGGAAGAGGCTCTGCTTTACCTGTCGAAGATTGATGCGCTGCATCTGGAAGGCGGTTTTTTGGTGTTGTACAATGCCATGGAGATAAACCGTTTGAAAGACAACAAAATCAGATACAAGACAGAAGACTACCGTTTGCTGAACGAGTTCTACAAACAGAAGATTCAGCAAGTGCACATCGTGGGCGAATACGCCAACTTGATGGTGCGCGACTATGACGCAGCCTTGCAGTATGTGCAAGACTACTTCAACATGGATTATAAAAAATTCGTAGCCAAATACTTCAAAGGCGACCGAGCCGAGGAACTGCAGAAAAACATCACACCGGCCAAGTACCGGCAATTGTTCGGGGACTTGTCGGAGCGGCAACGGGAAATCATCAACGACAAAGCATCGCGCCTAATTGTGGTGGCCGCCGGTCCGGGCAGCGGCAAGACCCGACTGCTGGTCCACAAAATGGCCTCACTGCTGATGCTCGAGGAAGTCAAACACGAGCAGCTGCTGATGCTGACTTTCTCGCGTGCAGCGGCGACAGAGTTTAAGCAACGCCTTATCAAACTGATAGGCAATGCAGCCCACTTTGTCGAGATAAAGACATTCCACTCATACTGTTTCGACCTGCTGGGGCGCATAGGGAGCGTAGAGCTATCGGCCAATGTGGTCGGACAGGCTGCCGACATGATAAACCGCGGCGAAGTGGAACCAAACCGCATTAGCAAGATGGTATTGGTGATAGACGAGGCGCAAGACATGGATAAAGACGAGTATGCATTGGTGCAGGCACTCATGCGACGGAATGAGGAGATGAGAGTGATTGCCGTGGGCGACGACGACCAGAATGTATATCAGTTTCGCGGAGCCGACTCACGCTATATGCGGACGTTGGTGGACGAGATGGGGGCAAAGCTGTATGAGATGACGGAGAACTATCGCAGCGACCGACTAATCGTGGAATTGGCCAACAGGTTTGTGCAGGGTATCAAGAACCGCATGAAAGCCACGCCTATAACCGCCATCCGTTCCGAAGAGGGTACGGTCAGCATTACAGAACACGTCGACGGCAACTTGGAGGTGCCTGTTGTACAACACCTGCTGCAAACTTTAATGCCCCGGATCGGCAACGGAAACAGTCCGCTGAATGAAGGCAGCTGCGGGGTGCTCACCAACACCAACGAAGAAGCCCTGTGTATTGCAACCCTGTTGCGTCACCACCGCATCCCCTGCCGATTGATTCAGGGGACGGACGGCTTCCGCTTCGGCGACCTTGCCGAAGTACGCCATTTCATCAAGGCAATAGAAGCGGCCAACACCCTTGAGGATGGCAGACGCTCTTCGCCAATCGTCACCGACGAAGTGTGGCAAAAGGCCAAAGCGTCTGTGTACAAAAAATATGCCCGCAGCCATTGCTTGGGCATGATGAAAGTATTCTTCGCCCAGTTTGAAAGCGTCAACCGGACAAAATACATCAGCGACCTGCGCGAATTCGTAAACGAATCGTCGATCGAGGACTTCTCGCCCCATGGAAGAACCGGAGAAGTGGTCTGCTCCACCATCCACAAAGCCAAAGGACGGGAATTCGACACCGTGTTTATAGCCACAGACTGCCAACGGGGGAACCCCGACGACTATCTGCGACAACTGTACGTAGGGTTGACACGTGCCAAACGGCAACTCCATATACACTGGGCTGCAAACGCATTAAATCGTGAAACCATCAATTTATTAAACGATTTACGCATTAACACGTTACCACATTCACACATTGATTTACACATCCAATCCGACCCATACCACTACCCGCTGCCTGAGCAAATCACGCTGAGGCTGACGCATCGCGATGTCTACTTGGATTATTTCAAGGACAAAAAAAGGACAATACTGGCGCTGCAAAGCGGCGACCCTTTGCAGTGCATACAGGGAGGGCTTGCCACAATGGAGGGCATACCCGTAGTGTGGTATTCCCAAAAAATGCGGGAGGAATTGGCACAATGGAGGGAGAAAGGCTACAAAGAAGTGTCGGCAGAGGTGGGATATATCGTTGCCTGGCGCGGACAGCAGACCGAAGCCCACGACAACAACACTGCAGACAAAGAAAAAGAAGAAGAATATGCGGTGCTGCTCGCCGACATCACTCTGGAACGTGTCAATGAATCGTTTATACGTTGATAAGTTTATCTGTTTATCCGCCCGTACGATGCGAGCCGTCAAACACATCAACATTAAACATATCAACATTAACACATTCAAGTTTTTTGTATGTCGGAAAAAAGTTGTATCTTTGCATTTTCAAAATATAGGCCTAACATGAAAAAAGGAATTTTATTATTGGCTGCCGCAACAGCGCTGCTGGCTGTGTCGTGTGCCAAAGAAAAGAACTGCCGCTGCGCTGTCACCAACACACAGACGGTACGCATAATCACCATCAAGAAAGGAGATTGCCACGATTTCACCTATGCCAACTACCGCGACATACTGGACAATCTGCATGTCGACACCTTAGTGTGTACAGACTATCCGTTTGAGGCGGACTCGCTGATAGTGTATAACAAATAAAAACAGGGGGAGAGAACAATGAAGAAAACCATGATGACAATTGCGGCCGTGGCAGTATTGGCACTGATGTGCGGCTGCTCGAAGAGTACACGATGCAGATGCCAGGCCGTGGATGCTGTGGACGCACAAGGCAGACCATTGATCACCTATATAGATGTGGAGTCGGGTTCGGCCTGCGGAAAGATAACCAAACTTGGGTTCGAGGAGCTGTTGGAGGGGAAATTGGTGAGAAACCTGTATGTGGTGAAGTGCGAGCGGTCGAAGGATGACAATATTTAAAAACAAACCCGCACGAATTGCAGCTCTGACGGTGAGGATGGCGCTGGGTGCCTTCTTCATCGTGTCGGCTATATTGAAGTTGCTAAGCATTGACGAGTTCGAGATTTATATTTTCTCGTATGATGTGCTGCAGCTGAAGGCGGCTATGCTGGCGGCAAGGTTAGTGATAGTAGCCGAGATACTGGTAGGCATAGGACTGATTGCGAATGTGTGGAAACGGTTTGTTGACACATGCGCATTGCTGATGCTGGTAGGGTTTACGGTGTTTCTGTGCTACAGCGCACTGATTGGACGCACAGACAACTGCCAGTGCATGGGTGCATTGATTGAGATTAACCCGATACATTCGATTGTAAAGAATGCAGTGTTGCTGTTGCTGCTGTTGGTGGCGATGGGAGCACGCCCATGGAACTGGAAACCCAAGTGGTATCTGTGGGTCCCGGTGGTGCTTGCACCTTTAGTGACAGTGTTTGTCATTTCGGCACCAGACAACTGGCTTTTCGGCCCTGCAGAAGAGATATACAATGCCGAAGAGTTGGACAAGGCGCTGGCGCAAGGAGGCGACCTGGAGACGTTGCATTTGAATGAAGGTCGCCGTGTGGTGGCGTTCTTGTCGCCAGGATGTCCTTATTGCCGTATGGCTGATGAGAAACTTACTCACATCTGCCACCGAAACGACTTGGATTCAGCAGCGTTCGTATATTTATTGCCGACAATGGACAGTACGGCAACAGAGTTGAGTCTGGACACGGTATCGTTTGTCAGACCGGGCTACCGGATACCCAATATGACCTATGCCCTCATTACCTACGGACAACGGCCCATGGTGTTCCTAATGGAAGCGGGCAAAGTAACGGCCACATGCCACTATCGTAATATTGACGAGCAACAAATTGCACACTTTTTAAAGTATGAAGAATAGGACTACATTGAACTGGAAGGGCATTGTGGCATTGTCGCTGCTGGTTGTGATGTGCATAACCTCGGTTTCATGCAGAAAACGTTGCCGCTGTATTAAAAACAATATGACAGTCGATTACTACACACCGGAAGAGCTGGATGAGCAAGGAAAACGTTGTGTGGATATGGTATATCTGGACGGGTTGGCGACAAAACGCTACAGCCTGTGCGAATGGGAATACTGATTATCAATGGATGTTGATACGTTTAATGTTGAATTCTTGAATGTGTCAATTCGTAAATTCGTTAGTCTTTGATGCACCAAGGACTAACACATTAACGCATTAACACATTAACACATTCTCATTACCGTAACAATGTTACCGTACCCGTCAGGGTTTTCCACGCATTGTCGTGCGAGTCGATATAGCGGATGTAATAGACATACGAGGCTTGCGGACAAGGACGCCCATTATGTGTACCGTCCCAGTTGTCGGTGAGCCCGTTGAACTTGGCCACAAAGTCACCACGGCGGTCAAACACCATCACTTCGGCTTGTTTGATATGGGGACTGCAAACGATAGAGAACCGATTGTTGCCGTCCAAATCGGGGGTAAAGACATTGGGGACAAGAACCCATGTGCTGTCTAACGGCGGCTCACCCCAGTTGGGAATAACCGCCAATGTATAATAGATGATGCTGTCGCAGGAGTCGTTGATGTCGAGATAGATGGGGTATAGACGAACTTCTGTACTAAAGTTATGCTCATTAAAGGTGTGGGGAAGGTCTTCGGGAGAAACGGTGTCGTATTCCCAATGGCAATGGGGACAGGTTACGAGGTCGATAGTCCATAGAGTGTCGCAACCAGTAGTTGTCCAATAAGTGGTGAGCGTGTGGGTGCCTGTGTAGCTGAATTCATGTCCACGGAAGAAGAAACTGCCTTCGCACATGGTTACGTTGAGTGTGGAATCGACATGCCCGCCGAAATTAAGTGTGACCGAAAGCGTGTCGGGATTGCGTGTGTAGCATCCCTCATCCTCGTAGATATAGACAGCCATAACCGTGTAACGGCCGGGGGCGGGAAATGTATGGGGCACAGGTTGGGAGTATGCGGCATCGCGATGGGAGAAAGAGACCCTGGTGCCGTCACCGAAATCCCACAGCAGACTGTCGGCGGGACGCTTGTTTTGAGCCTTGAAAGTAACATGGTCGAAATGGCACATCAGCGTGTCCGTCGGGAACGATTCGGCAGGGATGTTGTTCACCCATAGCGAAACGCCAGTATGCTGAATGTGGGGAAGATTATAGATCGTGGCCTCCCAATCGGCCGTGCTGGACATCACCGCCATGAACCGCTTGTTCTGCATACTTTCGATATGATGGGTCCCCTCGGAATTGAACGAATGCTGCACCGGGAAAAAAGCATAGCTATACGGGGTACCGGAGATAGTGCTGAAATAGTTCCCCACAGGGTAATCGTCCACCCGAAGGAAATTGACATCCTCGGTGCGGGCAAAGAGATAGAGCGCATTGTCCCTACGGAAACGGTTATTATTGGCATCGACTTGGGTTATTGTGCCATAGTTCACCTGCCCGTCGTGCCACCATTCCTCGGGAGTGACCGCATAGTAGGCCTCGTCTCCATATTCCATGTTGAATTCGCGAATATACACCTTCACAATGGCAGGATGGGAAGTTTCTATATAGAACGGCCCTTCACCTTCCTCCATTTCAAACCACTCGGTCTCACCCCTGTCGACGGAGAGATGCCGTGTGTCCGAAGTGCCGCGCAAAGCGTCAACAATCGTTATATCCGTACCGTCATACAAACCTGTGATCCGGATATAGTCAGTCACCGAAGCGAAAACATTGGGGATAAGAAACTTGGTACCTTCATAACGGATAGGCACCGACTGTTCGAAAAGCATATCGGAAGTATTGGCCGTATCGTCCTCTTCAATTTCATGAGTGATGTAAACTATAGCTCCACCTTCAAACACGGCTATCCTTTTGCAGTCGCGAGCCTTGATATGAGTGCCCGAGAGGTCGACGGCGAAAGTGTCGATAACGACAAGCGAATCGGTGAAAGTATGGCTTGGAATCTGAGGCATAAGCTCAGGCGACACAAGAGGGGAAGACATAGCACGGCATTTCGTATAATAATAAGGTGCGAACAACGGGCAATACTTCTCAAAAACCTCCCCGCCCGCCATATAAAACAACTCACCCGCATTGAGCGTGACGGTGATTGTATCCCCCTTCGGCCGATTGACAATATCCCAATCGCCAAGCACAATATCCACAACCGTGCTATCCTCAACACCCACAACCTCGACCATCTGCCCCAACTGCCTGATAAACTCAGGATCATATTCATTGGGCGTACACCCACGCGGCAACGCCGTGGAATCCATATACAAACCATACCGGTTCTGGAGAAACTTCGGGAACACCTGGACAACATACTCGTCACGTAACATCTCGGTTGGCAGCACATTTGTGACATCACACACACCAACAGAATAAATCCAAGTAAAAAGACTGATAGTATCCGTGCTGGTTACGTGAAAAACATTGGGCTGGATTTGATTCATCAGCGAGCCCGAATGATCATAATGAGGTGTCAACGGGAAATAGAAAGTGATCGTATCGTAAAACCGGGAATAGACCTGGGGGATTTCAATATAGTTCGTGTCTGGACCGCACATCTGCCGGTGCATAATATGGAATGTCTTAAACCATCCTATTCTGGGAGCCTCGACGGTCACATCGCAATCATGTTCACACACCACATACAGCTTCGAAACATTGGGAGAAAAGCCATGGTACGTGCGGGGAAAACAAACCCAAAAATCAGTACCTTGCGTAGCATACTGCACACCTGTATGGTCATACAGATCATCCGTCTGCGCCACCGACAACAACGGCACACACACCAACAACAGCAACAACAACCTTTTCATATCCATAATCTATTGTTTATCCGTTTATCTGTTGATACGTTGATAAGTTTATACGACTCGCAACATATCAACATCCAACATATCAACATCAACACTCAATGCTTCGTTTTAACCAACCTCCTTGCAACCCCAAGCCACAACGAACGTTCACGCCACAGAACCACAGCCGCATAAACAGCCACAAGAAACGTGTTCCATGCCAAACGCCAACCCAACGGCTCAGGCCTTACCCACACACTGACACCATACAGCACCAAAGCCAAGAGGAAATACCCGCCTATGCCAAGCACATCATAAGGGATGGGGTTGCGGCGACGACCCACAAAATAAGACAGCAATACACACACACCATATCCTGCCACACCGCCCCATGCACAAGCCATATAGCCCCAACGGGGCACACCCACAATATTCACAGCCAACAACACTGCACATCCCGCCGCCGAAAAAACGGCACCCCACCAAGTCTCGCCCGTAAGCTTATACCAGAACGACAGATTGAAATAAACACTCATCAGAATCTCAGCCATCATCACTATAGGCACCACACGCAAACCTTCCCAATAATCATCATCAATCACATACTTGAAAATATCTAAATAAGCCATCACTACGAGGAATGCCAACAAAGCGAAAATCACAAAATACTTCATCACTGAAGCCTGGCTCTCGGAGCCCTCACGGCTTCGTCCACCACCGAAAACGAAAGGCTCGTAAGCGTAGCGGAATGCCTGAGTAATCATAGCCATAATCATGGCAATTTTGACACATGCGCCATAAATGCCCAACTGCACCTCCCCCTCAGAACCCGGCACCAAATGACGATAGCAAATCTTATCCGCCACCTGATTCAATATACCCGCAATGCCCAGCAGAAGCAGCGGCCACGTATAGCGAAGCATTTGACGCAGCACCGACCAATCCACCCCATGCCGCAAATGCCTCAACTCGGGCAGAAAACCCAGCGTGACACCAGCCGTGCAGATTAGATTAACCGCAAACACATACCCCACCTGCCAGTCGGCACGATACCACGACACCAAAGCGGGATGCGTCTTGCTGAGATGTGGAACCACAAGAAACACAAATAAATTCAACGAAATATTACACACAATAAAGAGCAGCTTAAGAGCGGCAAATTTCCATGCACGACCCTTAAAACGAAGCCACGCGAAAAAGATGGCTTGAAACGCATCCAATGCCACAACACAGCCCATCATCATCACAAACTCGGGATGCCCAGCATAACCCATTGCTCGCGTCACCGGCTCAAGCAACACTCCCAACAACAATACAAACAACGCACTCACCCCTCCCACCGACAAAGCCGAAGTGGAGAAAACCTGTTCGGCACGATCCTTATTATTGTTGGCAAAATAGAAGAACGTAGTCTCCATACCGAACGTGAGAATAACCAGCATCAAAGCTGTGTAGGCATACAACTCAGTAACAACACCATACCCTCCTGACGAAGCCGCTATTTTATAAGTATACAAAGGCACCAGCAAATAGTTGAGGAAACGGCCAACTATACTGCTCACACCGTATATCATCGTATCCGAAAAAAGTCTTTTAAGTGAATTCTGAGCCATAGCGAGTGTTTATTATTATAACGCTAAATAATAAATAATATTGCATCGACGACTCTTTCGTCCGCCAAAAATCTTAAATCACACCTTAAAAACGTTTTAATTGTTATAGGTTTAACTGCCTGCGGGAAACTCTGTGGACATTCTTCTTTCGCTCGTTTTACCCAAGTTATTCCTTCGTTCTTCCTTCGTTTTCCCTCTACGGAAGGAGAAATGATGGTACAAATGACGGACTTTGGGAGGGAAAGGATTGGGTCAAGAATGCAGTTAATTATTCTTAACTTACACTTTGCAATGCTTTCAGTAGAAATATTTTTTGTACTTTTGCAAATTGAAAAAAAACATCTGACACTGAAAATGTTTTAAAACCGTTAGTTCGTGAACGTGTTAATTCGTTAATCGATTTACACTTTAACGCATTAACATTAACACATTCACACTTTAACGCATTCAAGAATGATAAGAAACACCCTTACAGCGCGCTGGATAATACTTTCTTTTTTGCTGACAGTTCTTTGGACATCGTGCGGCAGGAAAGTGGAAGTGACAGAGTACAACATTATTCCAGAGCCTGAGTATATCGTGTTGAAAGGTCGCAGCTATACGCTTTCTTCATCCACACGATTGTGTTTCGCCAATCTGGGTCGCAACACCCCGACCGCAAAATACATTGCCAATTCGCTGCGACGGATGCACGTACGGCCTGCCTTCGTTGGCAGTCCGGAAAGCGACTGCATACTTTTCTCGCTGAACGATACTGTGAACCCCGAGCTGGGCAACGAAGGGTACCTGCTGCAGGTGAAGCCCGACGGGATTTTCGTCAGTGCAAACACCGAGGCCGGGCTGCTGTACGCCTTCGAGACCTTCGTCCAAATGCTGCCGCCCGACATCCTTTCAACCTCCTATGCACACATCACGCTGCCCGAATGCACCATCCTGGATCGTCCGCAGTACGCATGGCGTTGCAGCCAGCTGGATGTGACGCGCCACTTCTTCACAGTGAAAGAAATCAAACGGCACCTCGACCTAATGGTAGCCTACAAACTGAACAAATTTGTGTGGCATCTTGCCGACGACCAAGGCTGGCGGGTGGAGATTGACCCCTACCCCGCACTGACGGACATCGGTGCATGGCGGGTAGACCGCAGGGACTACCCCTGGGGCAGCGCTCCCGCCGCCCGTCCGGGCGAAGAAGCCACATATGGCGGTTTCTATTCGCCGGCCGACATTGCGGAAGTAGTCGAGTATGCTTCGAGCCGCAATATCGAAGTGATTCCGTCGATTGACATTCCGGGGCGCTGCAGTGCCATACTGGCGGCCTACCCCTCGCTGAGTTGCGACCGACGGGCGCGTACCGTCGCAACGGGCCCTTGCTGGCCGCACGACGCAACATTGTGTGTCGGCAACGACTCCACACTCCATTTCCTATACAACGTGTTGGACTGCATCGCCTCTCTCTTCCCTTCCGAATACATCCATATAGGCTGCAGCCCCTGTTCGACCGAGCCGTGGGAACAATGCCCCCGCTGCCAAGCCCTGAAACGCAAATTGAATCTGGGCAGCGAGACCGAACTGCAGGGGTGGCTCGTCAACCAAGTGGCCGAACATCTCTCCCGCAAAGGCAAACGCATCATAGGCTGGGACGACATGTTGGACTGCGGAACGGTGCCCGCCGATGCCGTTGTGGCTGTTACGAAGGGCGACAGTGTAGCGACAATTGCCTCGCTGTTGGCTCAAGGCATTGTGGTAGCCGACCCCGACTACTGCAGTTTCGACACCTATCAAGCGGACACCATGCACCATCCCGCCGCCCTCCCAAGGCAGCTCACCCTGCACCATGCCTACCAATTCAACCCCATGCCCCGCAACCTCCCTGCAACCGGACATAAACAAGTGTGGGGCGGCCTCTGCACACTATGGACCGACCACATCCATACCTACGACCAAGCCGAATACCAGTTGTTGCCACGCCTGTGTGCCTTTGCGGAATGCCTCTGGACTCGTCCGGAACACAAGGATTGGCAGCACTTCCGCCATAAAATTGAACAACACAAGACGAAGTTCGCGACAAGCGGTCACAAATACTGTCCGGGCTCGTTCAAACCTCTCGTCACCCGGACACCTCATGCCGACCGGCTGCTTGTCACTATTGATACGGAGGTGGCCGACTGCTGCATTTACTACACTCTTGACGGGAGCGACCCTACACCGGAATCATCTGTATATGTTGAGCCACTGCTTGTATCCCGAGGCACTTTGCTGCGCACCCTTACTTTCTACCACGGTCAACAACAAGAGGGTATTTATAGTTATAAACTCACCACAAATTAAGGATTCGTTAATTCGTAAACGTGCTAATTCGTTAATCAATTCACTCATTTACACGTTCATTGAAAAACATATAAAATTCTGAAATGAAAAAGACTCTTGTCTATAGCCTCTTGGCTTTAGCTGCCATTATATGGGGTGTCAGTTTTATCATCACCAAACAGCTTTTTGTCACTCAACCCCACATCACTGTACTTATCATTCTTACTTTCCGACTACTGCTGGCTTCGATTACCACTATCCCCGTTCTCCTTGCGCTCAAAAAGTTAGAACCCATCCAACGGGGAGACTTGAAGTGGTTTCTTCTCTTGGCTTTGTGCGAACCGTTTATATACAGCATCTGCGAGACCAGCGGAGTGCAATTGGTAAGCGGGAGCATGGCTTCAATCGTGGTGGCCACAATTCCCCTTTTCGTTCCGTTTGGCATGGCTGTGGCCTACAAAGAAAGGGTACGTCCAGTGACGCTGTGCGGCATAATTCTTTCGCTTATCGGTCTTGCCGTGATGCTTTTCTTCGGCGGTAACGGGGATGGAACCAATCTCGATGCCAATCCTGTAGGTCTTGCATGGCTTGCGGGGGCAGTGTTTATTGCTGTTGTCTTCACTATCTTGCTTGTCAAACTTGTGGGACGGTACAAGCCCTTCACCATCACTGCCTACCAAAACCTCTTTGGTTGCCTGTATTTCATTCCTTTCATGTTGATTGCGGACGGTTCGCAGCTGCCTCTTCTTGATTACTCTCCACAGTTTTTCCTACTCCTGTTGGTGCTGGGAGTGTTTTGCAGCACCCTTGCCTACGTCTTCTACAATATCGGTGTGGCCGAACTTGGAGCGACGGCAGCCTGTATTTTCACCAATGTCATTCCCGGTTTCTCACTTATTGCTGCCATACTGATTGGACAGGAGCAACTCACATGGTCCAAACCTCTCGGAATGGTAATAGTAGTGGGTGGCGTAGTGCTGGCACAACTAAAAGCCAAGAGCAATTAATTGAATTCTTGAATGTGTTAATTCGTAAATTCGTGAGTCTTTGATGCACCAAGGACTAACAAATTAACGCATTAACACATTAACACATCCTTTTAACCTTTTCATTTGGGGAAATCCAATATTTCCAATTCTTTTGGTACACCGTCAACTACAAAACGCACCAAGGTGGACACTTTGTGAAAACCGACACGCCCTGCTGCACCAGGATTGATATGTAATAAATTCAATTCCTTGTCGTACATCACTTTCAGTATATGGCTGTGTCCGCATACAAAGATGTCAGGCCGTTCACTCTTCAACAATGCCAACATCTCTTTTGGATAATGCCCCGGCCAGCCACCGATGTGGGTCATCACCACTCGCAATCCTTCACAGTTAAACAACTGCGTTTTCGGTGCATCATAATGCATCGAATAATCGTCCATATTGCCATACACAGCACGCACTATCCAGCGTTGGCGAAGCGGCTCCAGCACTCCACGTCCAATATCGCCCGCATGCCACAGTTCGTCACAGTCTTTAAAGAACGTGTACACCTGCTGAGGCACTGTGCCATGCGTGTCGCTCAATACCCCAATGCGCTTCATTCGTTGGCGTGTATTTCAGATAGATTCTCAAGAACCATCTCCTTTAGATATTTCAGGATCGACAAGTCGTTCATACTCATGCCGCCCAATGCCTCTTTCACCTCATCGGTATCAAACACAAACTCGCCTTCATCGGTGACATAAGTAATAATAAAATGGATATCTTCATGCTGAGACACCAACATAACCAGCGAACCCGCCAAGTCGCCCATTGGGGGACGATCCCAGTGGTCATGCTGAAACCAGAACTCAAGCCGGGTACCTTTTCCCAATTCACTGGTCAGTTTCATCCCACCGCCGCAGTTTTCTGTGTTCATTTTAATGAGCGGTAACCCTAAACCCACCTTTCGTGTAGTACGTGACGTAGTGTATGGATCTGTCACCCGAGCCAAAAATTCAGGCGACATGCCCTTTCCGTTATCCTCTATCACAAAATGGAAGTCGTTGTCCTTTATACTGTCACGGATTGTCAGCTTCACTTCCGTCGAGTTGGCAGCAGTCGAATTCTCCATCAAATCATACACATGCATTGATAATTCTTTCATAATATCCGATATTTTTTCATTGCAAAGATACTAAAAAAAACAATAAAGCGTTACATGTATGTATGATTTTTTTGAAAAAGACTATTCAAACCATACTCGCCACGCTGTTGACAACACTGCTATTCAGCGCATGCGAGAAATTCAAGGGCAATGTGGAAGTACCCGCTTACCTCCATGTTGACCGCATTGAAGTCGGGCCACAAACACAACTTGCCCCTTCGCCCGAGACTGGATTCTACACATCGGTGATTGATGCAGCCCAATTGATATGCTATTTTGAGGGCGACGCATCAGAAACCGATTTGGGCGTATACCAACTGCCCATAACAGCACCCGTGCTATACCATGGCACCATAAAATACGTGAAGGTGGTTCCTGTAGTCAAACAAAACGGAATGGCCTCCACACGTATAGCCTACCCCTTCTATCAGACCCTCCGTTTCGACAACGTCAAAACCGTTGCCGACAGTGTCACAAATCTGGGCAAATACAATGCGGAAAAAAACGAGTGGATCCTCACAGCCCATTACTATCCACTTTCACAGATGAATGTGCTTGTCGAGGACTACTTCGAACCCACTAACTTCTCAACCAACTTCGACAGTTGTCTGACTTGGGTACGCGATAGCGCAACAGCCGCCTGCACTGGCAAAGGCTTTGGCATGGTAACAGTACCCGACTCCGTCACAATCCAGACATTTTCCATCACCACCAACCTCTTCCCAAAGACCGGACAATACCTATACCTCGAAATGGACTATCAAACCGACTTAGATCTTTACATCAATCTGCTTGGTTTCCGCGTCAGTTCCGACGGAAGTGCCTCGTCGGTGTCCGTCATGTGTCTTGTGCCCAATACCGATTGGCAAAAAATTTACATCAATCTGGGACGAGCATGGGGCCAATTCAACTACAACACCCCTATCACCATCTTTTTCCAAGCCGCCAACTCCCGCAAAACAGGGGGCACCATACGCATAGACAACGTCAAAGTACTAACCCGATAAACCGAAATAGAATGTGTTAATGTTGATATGTTTAACGGCTCGCATCGTACGGGCGTATCAACAGATAAACTTATCAACACATTAACGAATTCAAGAAACCTTAAAAAACTATATTTTCTTTTTCAGTCTATTTCACTATTCGCTAATCACTAATAATACTTCTTCACCAATGAACGCACGATGGGTTACAGCCCGATACATAATCTTCGATTTCCTGAGCGCAATGATTGCTTGGGCATTACTATTCATGTTCCGCAAAGTAGGCTTCGAACACCTTGCCCCCGGTCAGTTGGACACCGTATTAACCGATGCCAATCTATGGCGGGGAATCATAGCTGTGCCATTGGGCTGGGTGGCTCTCTATGCATTGCAAGGCTCATACAAAAACGTTCTGCGCAAATCTCGCCTTAAAGAGCTGCAACAAACCGTCACCGCCACCATCATTGGTGCCGTGGTGCTCTTCTTCGCCTTGATGCTCGATGACCAAGTAGAGACAAGCACCAACTACTATTTCTCGCTCCTATTCCTCATCATAGTGCATTTTGCGCTCACCTATACCTGCCGTTTAGTGCAGACCTCTTCTACCGTAAGAAGGGTGCACAGCCGCCAAATCGGTTTCCCGACCCTTCTTGTCGGCAGTCATAGCAAGGCTTACAAGACATACCTCGACCTTGAAAACCAGGAACGCTATTCGGGCAATTTCTTCACGGGGTTTGTAGAGGTGGAGGGCAATCCTTCCGCGCAGCTGTGCGAGAGCCGTTTAGCCGCTGTCATGCCCCGTTTAGGAACTACTGCCGACATCCCCAACCTCATTGCCCAACACCATATCGAGGAGGTCATTATTGCCGTGGAGGATAATGAACACACCCGGATTCAACAGATTATCCGCACGTTGGACGGCTGTGGTCAGGTGATCATCAAGATTACCCCCGATGCCCGCGACATTATCCTCGGCATGGTGCGCGTGGACAGCATTTTCCACTCACCCCTCATTACCATCAACACCCGTCTCATGGAAGAGTGGCAATACAGCGTAAAGCGGCTTTGCGACATTGCCCTCTCCATCCTGGCCTTGGTTATACTCAGTCCTATATTCCTTATCACCGCCGTCATCGTCAAATGTACCAGTCCCGGCCCCATCTTCTACGCCCAAGAACGCATCGGATACAAAGGAAAACCATTCAAGATGCACAAATTCCGTAGCATGTACACCGACGCCGAAGCCTGTGGCCCTGCCCTCTCGCGCGACGATGACCCCCGCATCACCCCCTTTGGACGTTTTATGCGCAAGGTGCGGCTTGACGAGATTCCCCAGTTCTACAATGTCCTGAAGGGTACGATGTCGATTGTCGGCTATCGTCCCGAACGCCAGTTCTATATCGACCAGATTGTGAAACGCTGTCCCGAGTATCTCTTGCTGCAGCGCATCAAGCCGGGCATCACTTCCTGGGGGCAGGTGAAGTATGGCTATGCAAGCACTGTCGACGAGATGTGCGAGCGCCTCAAGTACGACTTGCTGTATATGGAGAACATGTCTATCACCACCGATATCAAGATTCTTATCTACACTGTCTTCATCATCTTCCAGGGACGGGGCAAATGAGAATGTGTTAATGTGTTAATGCGTTAATGTGTTAGTCCTTGGTGCATCAAAGACTCACGAATTTACGAATTAACACATTCAAGAATTCAACATAAAACATACCAACATGCAATGCAATCAATAACAAAACAATAAAAAAATCTATCCGAAATGAAAAAGCCACTATTTTCTATCATCGCCGTAGCAACAATGGCCGTCAGTATGGTTTCCTGCGGCCGCAGCGCTGAACATGCAACCCTCAATAGCGAACGCGACACTCTGAGCTGGGCTATGGGCATGAGTTTAGCCCAAACGGTCAAAAGCGATTTCTACAATTTTGACAAAGAATTGGTGCTTAAGGCTTTCGAAAGCTATCTCAACGACAAGAACCAACCCCTCACTACAGACGAATATAACGAGGCTTGCCAATATTTGAGCTATCTTGCTTCGGGTTTCGCCCGTCAAGCCGATGCCCAACACACGGCCGACAATGCCAAACGCCAGGAGGAGACTCTCGCCAAACTAATTGCCGATAACCCCAACATCAAAAAAGCCCCCGAGGGTTTCTACTACGAAGTGCTGCGCGAAGGCAAGGGACCCAAAGCCACTATAGGCAAACGTATCCAGTTCGATTTCAAGGGCACGAACATGTTCACTGGCGATCTCATCGAACAGACTTACGGCAATCGCGAATCGGTAATCCACGTACTTGGAAGACCGATGTTCGAGGGCATATTGGAAGGCCTGCAAATGATGAATGCCGGTAGCCAATACCGTTTCTACTTCCCTTTCGAAAAGGTGAAGAACGCCAAGGGTATCCCACCCTACACTCCTGTAATCTACGAGGTGGAGCTGCACACGATATTCGACGATTAAACTGTCAAGGCTTTTCTGCCAGGCTGTTTTCTCTGCCCCGGAAAAGACTGACACACGGTCTTTTTCGCACATGTGTTGTTGGATGTTGATATGTTTTATGTTGAATTCTTGAATGTGTTAATTCGTAAATTCGTGAGTCTTTGATGCACCAAGGACTAACACATTAACGCATTAACACATTAACACATTCTCAACATATCTGTTCTTTAGTCCTCAGTTCTCCCATCGTTCTCCCATCGTTCTCCCATCGTTCTCCCATCGTTCTCCCATCGTTCTCCCATTACAGAAGGAGAACTGAGGTGGAACGAAAGGGGAAGGATGGAACGAAGCGCGAAACAAGGGCGGTGCGAAGGGGACCCGGGCGGGGGTTGAAAAGGTCACCTTAACGGGCTAATAGCCTAATATCTTCAGCATTGATTTGTGGCTTTGTTCTTTGGCAAAGAGTTTGGTGATGTATTCACCGTCTTCGTCTTTGTCGATGATGATGTGTTTGGGAGCGGGGATGAGGCAATGCTGAATGCCGCCATAACCACCAAGGCTTTCCTGGTATGCCCCCGTATGGAAGAAGCCGATGTAGAGAGGGTCGTCTTTTTGCAGTTTGGGCAGGAAGATGGCGTTGGCGTGCGAGTCGGCGTTGTAGTAGTCTTCGCTGTCGCAGGTGAGGCCTCCGAGGAACACACGCTGGTATTCGCAATCCCAATGATTGATTGGAAGCATGATGAAACGCTGGTTGATGCCCCACGTGTCGGGGAGGGTGGTGATGAACGAGCTGTCGATCATGTACCACAGTTCGCGGTCGTTCTGCTGCTTCTGGTCGAGTATGCTGTAGAGGGTTGCACCGCTTTCGCCCACGGTAAAGCTGCCGAATTCTGTGAATATGTTGGGTTCTTCCACGCCCCGCAGGGTGCATATGTTTTTGATTTGGGCGAGCACTTCTTCGGCCATGTATTCGTAGTCGTAGGTGGCGGCCAAGGATGTTTTGCAGGGGAATCCTCCTCCGATGTTGAGCGAGTCGAGCTCGGGGCAGACCCGTTTGAGGTCGCAATAGACGTTGACGCATTTGGACAGTTCGTTCCAGTAGTAGGCGGTGTCGCGTATGCCGGTGTTGATGAAGAAGTGGAGCATTTTGAGGGTGAACCGCTTGTTTGATTTCACCTGTTCTTCGTAGAAACTGACGATGTCGCTGTAGCGCATGCCGAGGCGCGAGGTGTAGAAGTCGAATTTGGGTTCTTCTTCCGAGGCAATGCGGATGCCGAGTTTCATGGGGGGAGCGGCATGTGCGGATTGGGCGGTTGCGGAGGAAAGGAGTTTGTCGAGTGCGAAGTATTCGTTTTTGTTGTCGAGGATGGGAACTATGTTGGAGAAGCCGTCACTGAACAGTCCGACTATGTTTTCAATGTATTGCTGGCGTTTGTAGCCGTTGCAGATAATGAATATGTCTTTGGTGACAAGCTGTTGGGCATGGAGTTCCTGAATGAGGTTGATGTCAAAGGCGGAGGAGGTTTCGAGGTTGATGTCGTTTTTCAAGGCTTCTTCGAGTACGAAGCTGAAATGGCTCGACTTTGTGCAGTAGCAATAGTTGTAGCTTCCGGTGTAGTCTGTCTTGGCTATGGCAACGTTGAACATGCGCTTGGCGCGCTGGATTTGGGAGGTTATTTTGGGCAGGTATGTTATTTTGAGGGGCGTTCCGTATTGCTTGATGATCTCCATCAGGGGAATGTCGTGGAAGTAGAGTTCGCCGTCCTCGGTGTGGAACTCGTCCTGCGGGAAATCGAAGGTCTGGTCGACCAGATCGTAGTATTTGTTTTTCATCGGAGTGAGTTTGTTTTATTGTTAATAGAACCATCCAAGTTGCGCGGATTGCACACAAACGGACAGATGTAATTGAGTTGCAAAGGTACTCTTTTTTTACAGACAATTATATAAAAGTGTATAAAAAAAAATCAGCCAAACTTTCATTTGGCTGATTTGCAGGGCTATAAAATGCAATTATTTTAGTATTAACTTCTCTGTATTTAAAGATTCGGGGGTTTCAACCCGCATGAAATAGACTCCCTTGGGCAGTTTTTGAAGCGAAAGGGTGAGCATGGAGCCGTGTGCTTCAGCTTCCATAACGGTCTGCCCCATCAGGTTGACGAGCCATATGCGGCGGAGGTTATCGGCCTGAACGGTGACGTGGTCGGTGGCGGGGTTGGGGTAGACGGACACGGGATGTCCAGCGATTGGACTATCAATGCCAAGAAGGGCGATCTGGCTGGAGCCGTTGCAGCCGGCACGGTAGCCTGTGACGGAATACTGGCTGCCCGGAGCCGGGCAGACGGCTATACACTGGGTTGAGTCGCCGGTGCTCCATACGTAGTCGGTAGCCCCGGTTGCCTTGAGCAACAGGCATTGTCCAATGCCCGGTGTGCCTATCACTTCGATATGAACGTCGGGATGGGGGGTGACCAACAGCGAGAGGTGGGTGGAGGAAAGCGAGTCGTAATAATGGTAGCAGCCGAGATGTTCGGTGGATATGGGACCCTCGTTGCCGAAGATGTAGCTTTGATCCTGACAGATGGTGTCGATGAGGAAATGGATGTCAGCACCGGTAAAGGGAAGATACACATCGTCAATCCATGCACAGTCGCTACCACCGTACCGGGAATTGTCCTTGGCATAGGAGAAGGAGAATGTATGGGTGCCTGCGGCGACGGGGAAGGAAACGGTAGTCCAGTCCACTTCGCCCGATGCGGAGAGACGCTCGGCATCGTCAATGAGGAAACGGAACTTGTCGTAGTTTTCTTCGGAAGAGACTTTGTAGGTGAAGCGTATGCTGTCGTCGTTTGGCGATGTCCAACTGATGGAGAGCCGCGAGTCGGCACGGTTGGGCAGATTTTCAGCGCTACGGGCGGAGAAACTGCCACGATGGGAGTCCGCATCAGTCACAACCCACGGACGGCTGTTTGAGAACCAGTCGAAGGAGGAGAGATCTCCCGTTTCGAAGTCTTCAATGACACCAATGCCTGCCTGAAGGTGGAATTGTCCAACGGCGAAGGTGTCCTGTCCGTCAGCAGCATGGAGGGAAAACAACAATGTTGAGTTGGGCAAGTCGGAAGCGAGGGAGACCGGGAAGTCGACGGTGACCGATTGTTCGGGTTCCAACGGAGCGATGGTCTGCGGAAGGGGAGGTTCGGTCATGAATCCAAAGAGATTGGGCAACATGAGTGTGAGGGATGGGGTGCTCTCGTGCCCCCGATTGACCAGTTGGCAACTGATGGTGGCAGTGGAGTCTGAGTAAAGGATGGGGAAGGATTCTGCATGTGCAAGAACCAAACGGGGGGCTGTGGTTTGCATTCGGAAATTCTTGGTCGAGGTGCCTTCACCAAAATTGACTTCCGCGGTAAAGGTAAGTGTAGTGTTGTCCGCAATGTGTTCCGGGACATAGGTATGCCACAATCCGGTGAGAACCATTGTATCGCCAGGGGCGATAGCACCGAAATGAGCTTCGGGCGGAACGATAGCCACCCCTTCGATATCGGAGTGAAGATATATAAGTCCCTGGGTCGGATATTGATTTCCCACATTGACTATTGTGGCATCGAAAGTGTTGGCCTGGCCTGAGAAAATTTTACCCGAGGAGGGTCGAACATCAGTCAAAACGACATAGGGGCCATTGAAGACTTCGAACGACACTTGTTGAAAATAGGGTTTATAGTTCTGTGCCGTTACAACAAGTTCGTACTGGCCAACGCTAAAGTTGGCAGGAAGGGTAAGTGTGGCATCACCCATTTCGTCGGCATAAGTGGCGGCAATAAGGGTTTGGTCGTCGGGGTTTACCAGAGCAACGTAGGCATGGGGCACAGCAGTGATGGAATAGTGTTCTTCACTAATATTGACACGAGACTGTGCATTAACATTCATGTCGGCAGCAGGTCCCAGCCAAGGCATGAGGGAAGGGTCGCCAAAGAGTTCATAGATTTCCCAATAGTAATATGAATAGGCATTGTCGTATGCTTCGACTGCTGCGTTGCCTGCAGCCACAATTGCACCCATGGTGTTATACCACTCGGAGTAAGGTTCATTGTGTGTATGAAACAGACGGTCGTACATGCCGAGATTGTCGGAGTCGTACTGGGTGTTCATAGTGTTGGATATGTTGTTACGAACCCCTACTGACCAACAGAAATCGTGAGGCCAATAGGTCGAATTAGTCCCACCGATATAGGCGACAGCCCCGGCATTGTTGTTTTTGCGCAATAGTGCCTCACCCAAACAAGCATCATATCTGGTCGTATTGAACTTTCCTGACAAGCAACAATTGCCTATCATAATGGAAGGACGGTCATTGTTTGTCATCTGGGAAGCATTGGCGGCAGTGAAACTGGGCTGCGACCAACTGTCGTCGTATCCGTGTGCACTATAGTTGACCCAACCGCAACCGTTGTTGTATAACTGGATTAATGTATTGGCCGAAGCTGTTGTCTGGCTGCTGCCCGATACAGCAACACCTGTCGGGGCAAAGGAAACATTGTTTTTATAGTACCATACACCTGTATAACCGTTGCCGGCATGAATATAGGTGGAGGCGATATAATCCATAGCAGGGTCGGCATAACGGTATGCGTTGTCTGACGAGGCCCCTCTGTCTACACCGGCTATAAGTACACCTTTGCCAAGGTATCTATCATTAGCAAACGCATAGCTTTCATAATAGACTGTTTTTTCAATCTGAGGCATGAGTTCGTCAACATTGCGTGCAGAGAAACGTCCATAGTAGCAGTCGGGTATGTGGTCGCCATCTGTCCAGGTGGCATAGTAAAGGTCTGTCACATGGTCGACAGCCGGACTTCCACAGCGGGCTGTAAAGGCAGGAATCTGCTCATTGTCGCCAACCAACAACAAGTATGTCGGAGCTGGAAGCTCAGGAGTTGCATTGGTATAGAAGCCCTTGATGTATTGAGCAATGGATCCAGAAGTCGTACCCACCCTTGGATCGTCAGTATAGGCGACAGTGACAAGGAACCCTTGACGTTTTTTCCAGTTAATAAGCGTGTCGAGGGCATCACGGAAACTGCTGTGCGAGACAATCAAGTAATGCAAAGGTGCATCACAAGTCACTTCTTTGGCTGCTGGGAGTGTGTTTGCAACCCGCTGTCCCCATGTGAAACTGGGCGAATGGTGAAGACGATGCATCTTCTCAGTGGCAGCCACATCAGCACCTTTATATGTGAGCGTAACTGTCATGGAGGTGATCTGTTGCAGCTCTCCTGTAACGGGGTTGTACGACACTGGCGAAATACGCAGTAGAGCCAAACGACGGTCGCGGGCTATACCTACAGGGTCAACCCATGCGGCTGGATGGGAATAGAAAGTATCCGTTGCATAAAGCACACTATCTATGACGAATGGTCTGTCTCCCAATTCTGACTTAGAGGGTGCTGGCTGTACGGGCATGAGCGGACTCGAAAGGATTTCTGCAGACACACCTTTTACTTGAACATGCGACACTTCTACCTGGACATCGGCACCTACGGGTATTTCTATATACTCAGCCAAGATAGGTAAATCGGGAGCTCCCATCTGTGTGGAAGGTGCTGCACCCTGCAGGGTGGCAACGGTGAAGGTATGCCCTTGAACCTGTCGTGTGTCAAGGCTCAGTGCAGGACAACGGAATTCAAATTGGGCAGTTGAATAATCGCCGTGCCTAAGAGTAATCGACTGTGCTGTCGCCACTTCGGAAAGCAATGCGGCAATCAGAAAAATAATGATAATGATATGTCTTTTCATTGTTTAAAGATTATTATCGGTATAAATATCAGAACATGTTTTGCCAGGGTTGGGGTGCCGTGATGTGGACTGGCTGTTGTCGAACAGGATGGATGAAAGTAACACTATAGGCATGGAGGGAGATGCTGCCGTCGGGATTGGAACGAGGGGCTCCATACTTTAAGTCTCCTTTGACAGGACAACCCATGTGGGCGAGTTGACATCGGATTTGATGATGACGTCCCGTATGTAACTCTATTTCAACAAGATTATATCCTCCGTTGGAGGTACCAAGAAGACGGTAGTCAAGCGAGGCAAGTTTGGCCTCGGGATTGGTGCTGTCGGCTGTGACAAAACTCTTATTAAGTTTGGCATTGCGCACCAAATAGTCTTCGAGATGGCCTTGCATGGCAGGAAGATTCCCTGTGACTATAGCCCTATATATTTTTTGGAAATCACGTTCTTTTATCATCTGGTTCATCCTGCTGAGTGCTTTGCTGGTTTTTGCAAAGAGGACAACACCGCTTACAGGTCTGTCCAATCGGTGGATGACACCACAGAAAACATTGCCGGGCTTGCTGTCACGCTCCTTTATATAAGCTTTGATAAGGTCAGACATGCAAATGTCTCCGGTTTTGTCAGCCTGCACAATCTGTCCTGACAGCTTATTGACAGCTATCAAATGATTATCTTCATACAGTATTTGGTCGGCAATGGTCATTTCTAAACAGCGGGGCTACTTATTAATCAGTGATTTCTGACAGAGTCTGGGATTCTTCCTGAGGCTGCGGCACAATGGTACATATGGGCGAGATAGCATTACGTACAGTATCTTGCACACTAACATCAATCATAAAATGTTTAGGAACGAAGATATCGACACGAGAGCCGAACTTGATAAATCCCATTTCCTGATTCTGTTTCACCTGTTCGCCTTCGCGGGCATAACATACAATACGGCGAGCCATGGTGCCAGCCACTTGGCGAAGGACTATCTTCTGACCGTCGGGCAGGCGGAGTCCCACTGTGGTACGTTCGTTGAGGTCGCTGGACTTGGGATAGGAGGCTACGAAATAGTTACCTCGATGATACTTATAATATTCAATGGTGCCATCGCAAGGATAGCGATTGACATGAACGTCGGTGCCATACATGAAAACACTAATCTGGATGCACTCGCCTTTGATGTACTCTTTCTCTTCCACCTCCTCGATAGTCACAATAGTACCATCGGCAGGGGATATAAGACGTTGGGAATCGTCGGTGAAAACCCGCCGTGGAATACGGAAGAAGAGAGCTACCGCCACCCACAACGCAAAAAGGATGGCGATAAAAAGGCCATGAAAGAATGTCCAATGGTGGACAAAGAATATCATGGCAGTGAAGATGACCATCACAATAGCGAAAGTCACCCCGATAAGTTTGCGTCCTTCTTTATGAATATACATGGGTTTATGATTAAATAATTATTAGTGAACCATGAGGTAACAATAGGCGGTGACCACGGGGAGAATGAAAAGGAGGCTGTCAAAACGGTCGAGGAAACCTCCGTGACCGGGCATGATGTTACCAGAGTCTTTCAACCCCACAGACCGTTTGAGCATGGACTCGACCAGGTCGCCCAATGTTCCTATTATACTACACACAAGTCCCAGAACCAACCAGTCGTACCACACAAGATGAGTTTTAAACAGTGGACCAATGAACAGACCTGCTGCCACTGCTGCGGCCACACCGATGGCTGTACCTTCCCACGTCTTGCCGGGTGAATGGCGAGGCCACATCTTGTGCTTGCCCACCAACGACCCCCCCATATAGGCAAACGAGTCGTTCACCCACACCATGATAATACACATCACCAGCACATTCATTGAATAGTGCAAGTAGGGCATCATGGAGAGCGGAGTGGCGGCATAAAGCATTGGGAGCAAAGTGTGCAGCACGTCGGCAAAGGGATTTTCCGTTTTGCGCCAAAGCTGGACTGCAAGCGTAATCACCAATGACAATTGCAGTATCCAACCCAGTGCGTCCACACCAAAGGCATAGCCATCATACAGCTGGTTACCAGCCCATACCACAATCGTAATGGTGCTGAAGGCGTAGCCCAAAGGCTTTATCGGATGTGCCCCATGTTTCTCGGCAATACGATAATACTCAAAGGTACAACCTAACGCCACAAACAAGGCAAAAGCCGACAGGATGACAGTACCCCACGTCTCCCCTACCAGACGGCCACTATAGATGGAACCGAGGAAGAGCAAGGCATAAACCGTCGCACTGGCTGTACGTATCCAGAATGTCTTCATGCTTCAATATCATTAGTTGTTTCTGTGTTCTCGTCGGTATCGTGGCCTGTCTGACTCTCAAGCAAATCATTCTCCGCTTTTTTATCTTCCTTTAGCTTCTGCGCTTCGAGATCGGCAACACGCGGGCCATAGATACGTTCCAAATCGTCGCGGAACAGCACCTCTTTCTCATACAATTGTCCTGCCAGCTCATCCAATTGAGAACGGTGCTCCACGATAATCCCTTTGGCTCGGGCATAAGCCTCTTCCACAATGCGGTTCACCTCCGAGTCTATCACCTCGGCAGTCTTGTCGCTGAAAGGCTTGGTAAAGCCGTAATCCGTCTGTCCCGACGAATCATAGAAACTGATATTACCAATCTTCGGGCTCATGCCATAGTACACTACCATCGACTGAGCCATCTTCGTGGCACGCTCCATATCATTCAATGCGCCAGTACCCACTTCGCCAAACACAACCTCTTCAGCGGCACGTCCGGCCATCAAGCTGGTCATCTCGTCGAACATCTGGGCATAAGTTGTCAGATGACGCTCGTCAGGCAGATACCACGCCGCACCCAGTGAATTGCCACGGGGCACAATCGTCACCTTAATCAGCGGGTTAGCCCAACGCAGCAACCAACTCACTGAAGCGTGTCCACTTTCATGATAGGAAACCACACGTTTCTCATGTTCCGTCAACACCTTCGTGCGCTTCTCCAAGCCTCCCACAATACGGTCTATGGCATCTAAAAAGTCTTGTCTCTCTATAAGCTTCTTCCCCTTGCGGGCAGCACACAGGGCAGCTTCATTACATACGTTGGCTATATCCGCACCCGAGAATCCCGGAGTCTGCTTAGCCAAGAAATCCCTGTCCACACATCCCTCACTATTGGCATTCTCGTTCAACTTCAGATTGCGCATGTGCACATCAAAGATAGCTTTGCGCTCCTCCAAATCAGGAAGCTCTACATATATCTGCCTGTCAAAACGGCCTGCACGCAACAATGCTTTATCCAACACATCGGCACGGTTGGTTGCTGCCAGCACAATCACATTGGTTCCACTGCTGAAACCATCCATCTCTGTAAGCAACTGGTTCAGGGTATTCTCTCGTTCGTCGTTGGCATTGCTCAGTCCTGCATGGCCACGGGCACGACCTACGGCATCAATCTCATCAATGAAAATAATACAGGGAGACTTCTTCTTTGCCTCCTCGAAGAGGTCGCGTACACGCGATGCTCCCACACCGACAAACATCTCGACAAAGTCCGAACCCGACATGGAGAAGAACGGCACATTGGCCTCACCAGCCACAGCCTTAGCCAACAAGGTCTTACCCGTACCCGGAGGTCCAACAAGCAGCACACCCTTTGGAATCTTGCCGCCCAAATCGGTATACTTCTGCGGATTCTTCAAGAAGTCCACTACCTCCATCACCTCCTCTTTTGCACCTGCCAGACCGGCCACATCCTTGAAAGTGACATTTGTCGGAGTCTTCCCGTCATACATCTTGGCCTTACTCTTCCCTACACCGAAGATACCGCCTCCGCCACCGCCCATCTGACGTTGCGAAATACGGCTCATAATCACAAAGAACAGAATCAAGATAAGGAAAGGCCCGAACACTACAAGAATGTCACGCCACGGGCTGGTGCGCTCGTCTGGAGTTAAATCTATCCGCTCGCCTGTACGCTCTTCCACCTTCTCCAAATCCTTCTCAAAACTCTCGAACGTTACAAACTCATACTTGTAAAAATTGGCATCCTTTATCTCCTGCCCCATCATATTGCGGCTCACAAGATCCTTATAGGCAGTATCTGCCTTCACAGCCGAACTCTTTATGTATACCTCGGCATATTTCTGGTTCACAATCACGATTTTAGAATAATCGTGCTTCTCCAAAATCCGTTCCAGTTTTGCCCAACTGATGGGTCGCGCTGCACCGCCCGCGTCATCGCGCAGCAGCATGCTTCCCAACAAAACCAGAATGATAGCATACACAACAAACATCACCCAATTTTTCTTGGGAGCGCCTTTATTGTTGCCTTGAAAACCCTTTCCAGGGGTTTGTTTATTATTCTGCTCTGCCATTAAATTTCATCTTTTTAAATCTTAATACTCTTTGCATCTCCCCACAGCTCTTCAAGCCTATAGAAATCACGTCTTTCCGACTGGAATATATGCACCACCACATCGAAATAGTCCATCAATATCCATTCGGCATTCGTGTACCCCTCCACTTTCGAAGGATTCAGGCCTGTCGCTTTCTTCACCACTTCAAAAACATGGTCGCTCAATGCGCTTACATGTGCCGGCACCGTACCCGATGCTATGACAAAAAACGCTGCTGGTGCATTCTGCAACCCTCGCATGTCAAGTATCTGTACGTCTTGTCCTTTTTTTTCGTCCAAAGCCTGTGCGGCTAATTTTGCTAATACTTCCGATTCAGTCATTTATTAAGTCTGCAATAAGTGTTCTTATTTCGTTGTGTTCTTCTATTTCCACCCTTACATAATGTTCTGGCAGCAATTGCTCGATTTTCTCTGTCCACTCAGTGAAACAATATGCTCCGCTATAAAAATACTCCTCATACCCTATGTCGTAAGCCTCGTCTGCACTCTTCAGCCTGTAGAAGTCAAAATGGTATATGGGGTCTCCCTCTCCCGACGTATACTCGTTGATAATGGCGAAAGTGGGACTGCACACCGTTTCACTCACTCCCAACTGGGTACACATCTCTTTTATCAAGGTTGTCTTGCCAACCCCCATTTTGCCGAAGAATGCAAAGAAGCGCTCTTCTCGATACTCTTCCAGCAAATCTGATGCCACTTGCGGCAACTGCTCTAATCTGTCAAATATACGTTTCAATGCAATGATTATCTAAGTCTGTCTGCGGCACGGACTTTTTCTTCGTCCTTTTTTATAAAACGCTGTGCCAGGAACATCAGTACCACCGCTGCAATAATAGCCCATGTGGCCACCCCATAGGTAACCTCCACATTGGTGCAGGCCATTGCCCTCGTGGCTTGTTCCACAAACGAATCCACCGCCCATATAAATATCAAAAACAGGTCTATAACACCCAGCAGGAACCCCACTGCCACCACACGCATCTGCCTAATCCTGTTCTTATACATAAAAATACTGACCAATGCTATCACTCCGGCAGCAATAGTCAAAGCCACCAAAGGCCATGTCTTCACATAACCGCGCTGCCCTATCTCGACAGGCTCTCCGTTCAATATCTGCGACATTGTTTCAGGCACATCCTTGGGAATCATCCTGAACTGACCCGTCACAGGCATCCCGAGAGGGGCTTCTGCCTCAAACTTGGCTACCGGAAATACAAAACACATAGCCAATGCGCACACGGCCAAAAGCAAAAAGATTGTTTGTTTTCTCTGTATCATACTTTTAGAGTTTAATTTTGCATCATTAAAAAAGAAGTTTAAAGTCTTCTATATCGTCGGCATGACGGTAATGCCATTTGCCCAACACCTTACCCTCTTTCAACAGGATAAAGCCTGGATTGGAACGCAACATGGTCTCAATCGCCGTGGCATCGGCAAAATAGAATTCAAGATCATCAAACCCATTGGCATACAGAAACGACTGCACATCCTCGGCCAATGCCGATGTCAGCAAAACCATCTGCACACCCGACTCCTCTGCCCATTCCATAGCCTCTTCAATGCCCTCAACACCATCCTTGTTCACTTTCTCAAGATGGTGTATCGTGGCAATCAGCAAATACTCTTCCGACCCGATCATCTCCTTGGCATGGTCGTTCATGTCCATGTCCAACATCGAAAAACCGTCGGCTCTAATCTCGTGCGGATCCTCCACTCGGCTGCTCTCCCACTCCCATTTCTGTTCCCATTCAGGGTCTTCCATCCGTTGCACCAGCTCGTCCGACAGGAACTCGTCTCGCTCGCCAGTCTCTTTGTTGACATATGTCACATAACTTTTCACCTGTGCATCCTTGTCCATGTCTATCATCTGGTTGCCCACTTTCCAGCTGCGGAAGTCAATACAAGGCTCATTATTGATGTTATACAGACCAAAGACAACCATCGCCACAACAGCGAAAAGCGAAATAAGCATATCGCGCTCAAAGCGGAGTTTACGTCTTAGATTACGGGTTAGGAATATCCATACAGTAGGCACATCCAACAACACATTCTTCCAAAACGTCTGCCAATTTGTCAGCTTGATGGCGTCACCGAAACATCCGCAATCCGTCACCTCGTTCGTAATAGCATCAAACAGCGTGGTGAACGTGAAGAAGAGCATCATCAACGCTAACAGCCATGCGCTGAATCTGCGGAACCCGCCTGTCAACAACAACACCCCGACCAAAAACTCCAATGTTATCAAACCCATGGACATAATAGTAGCCAAAGGAGTGAGCCAATCGAAACTCATTCCCAGGAATGTCCATGCCGTAAGATACTCCGTTATCTTGAACGAAGTACCCATCGGATCCACACCCTTTACAAAACTGGAAAAAATAAACACCAGTCCCACCAACACGCGGGCTATCACATTCAGTGTCCAATTGAGATTTGTATCTTTAATCTTCATAATATCGTTATTTATTAAGGCTTTACGTTTTAAAAGGCCAGATACATTTTTAATCTTTCAAACTTTCTCGTGCAATCGAATCAAACAGAAAAGGGCATAATTGATAATATCCATATAACCGCCTTCCACACCTTCGGAGACAAGCGTCTTCCCCCTGTGATCCTCAATCTGCTTTATGCGGCGCAACTTCATCAGTATCAAATCGACCATCGACCCTACACGCATCATCCGCCAAGCCTCCCCGTAGTCATGATTCTTGTCAAGCATCAAATCAGCAGCACGGTGCAGATGTTTATCATACAACTCCATTGCCTTTTCCAAAGGCAAATCCTGACCATCGTCAGGTTCCAATTCCAGCTGAATCAATGCCATCACAGCATAATTCACCATTGCCACAAACTCCGCTTCCACATCCTCTCCCACTCTATTCTCACCGCTCTCTTCTATACTGCGAATCCTGTTTGCCTTGATGAATATCTGGTCTGTCAGCGACGGAAGCCTCAACACACGCCACGACGTGCCATAGTCGCGCGTCTTCTTCTCATACATATCCCGACACCGAGACATTTCCATCTCAAACTCACGCTTGGTGCGGACTCCGTCGCCCTCCGGCAAATTATTTGTCATAATAAGTGATTTACAACTTACTTTAATACTTTTATCTCCATTTTTTCTTTTCACAAAACGCCATTTATCCTTTTTTATTGTTGTGACACAATTAAAAAGAGCAAAAAACGTTTTATACCAAAAAAAACAAAGATACATATTTTTTTTCATACATGAACCGTATTGACAAATTTTCACCTTTCAGCCTTCGCCTAAGCCACCGCGAAGTCACCTTCGACCGTCCTGCCATTATGGGCATCCTCAACGCCACCCCCGACTCCTTCTACGACGGTGGCCGCTACAACACCCCCGACACCCTGCTGGCTCAAGCCCAGCATCTCCTTGACACCGGTGCCGACATCCTCGACCTCGGTGTCATGTCATCCCGTCCCGGGGCAGCCATGCTCTCTGCCGACGAAGAGGCTGCCAAACTGGTCCCACTCGTAACCCTCTTGCGCCAACACCTGCCCCAAGCCGTCATCTCCGTCGACACCTGCCAAAGTCTTCCTGCTGCCCGCGCCATCGAAGCCGGTGCCGACATCGTCAACGACATCTCCGGTGGACAAATCGACCCCGACATGCTTTCCACCGTCGCCTCGCTGCATGTGCCTTATATCCTTATGCACATGCGTGGCACCCCTGCCACTATGCAGCGACCCGAAAACACCCACTACGACGATATCATCGACGACCTCTCCCGCTATTTCGACGAAAAACTCAACACACTCCACCGGCTCGGTGCCGCACAGACCATCCTCGACCCAGGACTCGGATTCGCCAAGACCGTTGAGCAAAACCACGAGCTCCTTCACCGCCTCCCCGAACTGATTGAACGGTTTCCCGCCCACCCCATACTCGTAGCCCTTTCCAACAAATCCATGATCACCAAACGTCTTACCCTTTTCGCCGACACCTACGGCCCGGCACTTCCCCAACTCCCCGACTCCGAACTGGGCACCCTTGCACTCAACACCGTCGCCCTCATCGGTGGAGCCTCACTCCTCCGCGTCCACACACCCCGCCCCACACGCCTCGCCATCCAACTCCTCACTGCTAATGCGTGAATGCGTTTTAACGCATCCAAAAAACCTTTTTCTCTTGCCACACATAATAATCCTCATCGCAGTCCGTTATTATCAAGACTACTATAAAAACCCATCTAAATAAAAAACACACAGATATGTTCCCATTCCCGCACATACGCATAGTCGACATACTCGACATTTTCATGGTAGCCTTCCTCGTTTTCGAGCTCTACCGCATGCTCAAAGGCACCAACATCATCCGCATCTTCTGGGCACTCATTGTCATGTACATCGCATGGCGCATCTTCGATGCTCTCAACATGCGTTTTTGCAGCCAGATTCTCGGCGGCATAATGAGCATCGGACTCATCGCCCTTGTCATCGTCTTCCAACCCGAAATACGCAAGTTTCTCCTCTTCATCGGCACCAAAACCCAACTCACCGGCGACACCCTGGCCCAACGGCTTCAATTCTGGCGCAGCGATGTCAACAAACATAGCGGCACCAACTTCGAGCCCTACATCCAAGCCTGCATGCACATGTCGCAAAGCAAAACCGGCGCCCTTATCATCTTTAAACGTAGCAACGAAGTCGAAGAGTTGGTCCGCACAGGCGAAGTCGTCAACGCCGTAGCCTCCTCGGCCCTCATCGAAACCCTCTTTTTCAAAAACTCCCCCTTGCACGACGGCGCCGTCATCGTAAGCGGCAACCAAATTCTCGCCGCACGCTGCATCCTGCCCGTCACCTCACGCACCGACATCGACCCCAACCTCGGCCTACGCCACCGCAGCGCCATCGGTGTCACCGAACAACTCGACGTCATCAGCGTCATCGTCTCCGAAGAGACTGGAGCCATCTCCTACGCCGTCGAAGGAGAAATCCACCACAACGTCACTCCCGTCCAACTACGCCACGCCCTGGAGAAACTAATTGAAGGCTCTTCCCAGCCCGAAAACAACCCCGACGATCAAAAGAAATAACCCAGAGGGGGCTCCCATTCTGTCCCAAACCTGTCCAACCCCCAATTCACCATCCAACACAATGGTCTTCGCTCAAAAACAAAGACCCTATTGTTCCATACCCCTAATCGTAGACCATTAATTCATTCAAACCCAAATCAGTCATTAGGAGAATAGCAATCCTTTTTTAATCAGAAAAAACATGTTATTTCGTCCCTTTATAATGACTGTCATCAAAAAAACAATAACTATTTAGCTGGTATTATAATAAAATCAAGGATGAAATTTCAATGACCGATTTGGGTTTATCTTAGTCCCCTTCAGGTACTCCGGTTCTTCTCAGCCAGGGCACAACAAAAGCGGTGCCGCCATTTCCGTTATTCCTTTTCTATGCACGCCATTTCCCGCAAATCCTTCCCAACTCACGCCCAAGGCCCTTACTCACTGTCTTTGGTTCACTCGTTCATCCACCCTTCGACCTCAGTTCTACCTCAGTTCTCCTTCTGAAATGGGAGAACGATGGGAGAACGATGGGAGAACTGAGGACTAAGGAGCGAAGGAAGAACAATCGAGTCTATATCGGTCATCGAGACGGAAAACAGAATAAAATGGTTATTATCAGCCTTTTCATTCCATATGTCTCCGCTTTGCTCTTGGACGGTCTCTGCCGGAGGCCTGCTTAGCCTAATGACTGGTTTGGGAAAAAAGGGAGTTGGACTGATGCCAACCCCCTTTTTTCACTTCACTATTCTCCAATCACGATAAGTTTGCGCACTGCCTGCCGACCCAGGTTCTGGGTTCCACCGCCGCACTCCACGCGGACGAAATAAGCCCCTTGCGTCAAGTCTTCAAGATTTAGCATCAGACGACAACGTCCGTCACATTCCACGCTTCTGGTCAGCACTTCGCGACCCGACAGGTCGGATACCGTCACCTCTATAGCACCTCGATACTGCTTGGGCAATCCTTCAAGGTACAAGGTGGTCACACCCTTGGCCGGATTTGGTACGATGGTGAGGGAGAAGGGCACGTCCTCGCCCTCTGGAGTCACCACACCCACGGGCTGACGGGTGACGACATTGAGCAGTGCGGCATATTCATCGGACAACCAATCCTCGTCGCAGCGCGCACGCAGGTAGAAGTCATAAGCCGTGGAGGGCGCGAGACTGCCGACGGTGCAGCTGTCTGCCGTGACAATCTGACTGATGCCGGAGCCAAGGGCGAAACCGACTGGGCCGTACTCCATTAGGTAATCCTGCACCAGCTCGTCGGCATTCCACACAAGGGAGACAGACGTTGTGGTGACCGCACTGGTATCAAACCCCGTCACATCGGGGCATGTCGGAGTGGTGAAGCACAGCGTATCGCTCCACTCGCCCGTTATCTGGTTCGCACTGCCGCAGTAGCCGTGGATATACGCACAATACGTTGTGCCTGGGTTGAGGTCTTCGATTACGAATGGATGCTCGGTGACAAGATGGCTGACATGCCTGCTGCCGGGTGTCCACACCTCGAGCTGCCACGACGCATCGCCGGCAGCATCGCCCTCCCAGTTGAAGGTGGCTGACGAGCGAGTGATGTCGTACACCGCGAAACTGTCGGGAGCAGGACAGAGGAAACTGTCGGTAGTGAACTCGATGGTTACCCAATCGGAATACCCGAGGCTGTCGCCCATGCAGTCCTGCCGTATAGACACTTGGTAGGTGGTGGCTGGCATCAGACCCGTGAAGGTGTGGCTGGTGCCGCTCTCTAAAACAAGTCCTTCTCCCGTCATGTCGGGCGAGAGGGTAAGCTGATAGCTGGTGCCCGTGCCGTGCCACGAGAGGGTGACGCTCTCGTATCCGACAGCGACCGTATCAACAACCGGATCGGCACAAAGCGGCATGTGGCAAGTGTTAGTGTAGAAACGCAGGTCGCCCGTTCCAGCTCTCCACGACGTATTGGTATAGGTATTGGCATTGTAGATGCTGAACGATGCGGGAGCATCCCAAACCACATAGCTCTTGTGCAGCGACGAAGTAGTGTGAGCATAGTAATAGGCAAGTGTCCCATACCAATCGCCTGCCATGGGATTCCTCATCAACACCGACACAAGCAGGTTGCTGTGCCCGTTCCACAAGAAAGGACGGTCGAAACCATATACCTGCCACTCGGTATTAAGTCCGTAGCAGAAATTGGCCGAATCTATCACTTTCACGAAACGGTGTGCCGAATCGGGCACAATGATACCAGAGCTGAATTCGACGTCGGACACGTTGGCCAAATAGACCGTCATATTCGACATGCGGTCGGCGACGGCTGGTGTAGCGGGATGGAAAGCCATGGCTGTGATTCCCCCTTCAAGCCCTGCCAAGAAAGCCGAATCCACAATTGTCTGCACGTAATAACATTCACTGTATGTGTTGTTGGGTCCAATAGGAACGACCATGTCACGCACCTGGTTCATGGAAGAATTGAAGTTTTCGCGATAAACGGCATCGGGGCAGGGCTGAGTGATGAAAGTGCCACGCACCCAACTACTGGTGTCGCAGTTGGCTCCCATACCGCAGACGCTGCGTACATACACATCGCGACGGGCAAAGCTGGTCAATCCCGCGAGGGTATAGCTGGCCGCAGAGGTTGTGTCGAGGGTGCCTGTGCCTTGCACAAAGCCCTTCGGACCGTACTCCACCTCATAGTACGTCGCCCCATTGCAGTCCCAAGTGATATTGAGCATCGTGTCGCTTTGCGGCACAGCGGAGTCAAGGCGCAGGTTTTTCACCACGCAGCTGTCGGGGATACAGGAGACGTTGAGTTCGAAACCGTCGCCATAAAATGTCTGATTATAATAAAGAGTGAGTGCAAGGGTCAGCGGTCCCGAATTGGAGACTAACGGACCAAAAGGATAGTTAAACTGCGAAACACCGTCGCTGGACCATAGCACCGCACCCGTGGTGCCCACGCCGTCGTAAACGGTAAACACCATGTCTTCGTTCGGAAGGGTTATCTGTCCGCTCGCCGTGACGAGGGTACCCGGCTGTGTAGGCATGATGACAAGCGTGGAGTTCTGCGCCGTAATCGTGCTGTTGGGACCGCCATTGTCATACACCGTCACCCCGCACATGGAAAGGGTGTCGTTGTGGTTGGCTCGCATGTTCCACACACCCGGCACCACCTGCAAAGGGCCTTCCCAAGGCGAGAATCCGCCCTTAGAACAAATGGCTCGTACCCACACATAGTAGGAGGTCCCGGCGGCGAGACCCCCGAAAGTGCACACCGAAGTGTCGAGCACAGCTGAGTCTGCAACCGGCAGAGCCGTGGAAGATGGACTGATAAAGGTCTGATATGCAGCACCCGTATCTACATCATCCCACTCCACTGTAACAGTAGAGGCGGTAAGACCCGATAGCCTCATCCCCGTCACACCGGTACAGGGCGGAATCAAATCCACCTCAATATCGTCAATGTACATCAAACACCAACCGTGGGTGCCCATTCCTGTACATTCCTTCAGCGTGATGTATCTGCCCGAGCCCGAATAAGAACTAAGCGGGATGTCGTAACGCTGCCACTCGTCGCTATTGATGGAAACAGTGTCAATCAATTGGAAAGTGGAGTCGACATCGGGGTCCGTCATCACCCCTACCAGCAGGCGGCCATCGTCGTAAAAGTTAGTCAAGTCCTCGTCGTTGCGAGCCCAGAACGACAGCAGCAGCGTCCCCATGGGATTGGCCGCCGTGTTGATGGCCGGAAGGACAATATAATCGGTCGCTCCAGTGCTCCAGTGCGACCTCCATTGCAGCATCCTCATGCCCGAGTGGCCGCCGCCTGGGAAATAATATTCGTATGTGTCGCCTGCAACAAACCCATGCCAACAGGGCAAATTCATAGGTCTAATAGACCCGCCTGTATAAGAATCGAAATCCTCGGTATAGGGCAGTGTGTCCAATGCACTACACTGCGTGCGGAACTGCACCGATGCCGACCAGTTGGTGTTGAAACTGCCGCAATAGGAGCGGACATACACCTCGTAGAGCGTGTTGTCCATCAGACCTGTCAGCAATAGGCTGTCTGTGCGGATGTCGGTGACGATGTGTGAGGAGTCTATCGCGTTGCCCGCAGGGACGCACGCCACCTCGTAATACACCGCACTGCTGTCTGCCCAATGTACCACCGCCGATGTATCCGTCACCTGATCAACGCTGACCGACATGATGGTTTGGCAGGGCACAATACGGTTCACTGCGATGTCATCAAGATAGATGCCACGTCTGTTCGTGTCGGCACACATCAAGGCGATGCGTCCCCACGGACCGCTGTAATGGTCAAAACGCACCACCACTGGCGTCCATCCCGCATGTCGCGACAGCGTCACCGTGTCCACCGGCACGAAAGTGGAGAAATCCAACGCATCCGACACCATTCCTACATATAGGTCTGCCGTCGGGACATAAGAGGGGTTCTCTGAGAAGTAAGCAAAGAACGAAATCTCTACACTGTCGGGTTCCACATCCACTGCAGGCAGCACCACGGCTCCTCCCTTCATCCAAACGCTACGGATGCCGGAATGGGGTGTCGTCCCCACAGCGGGATAGTCACCCCTGCTGCCCAACACCGTCAACCAGCAGTCCGGTAAATTCCACTGCCCTTCAAAACCCTCGCTGTATGGCAGCACAGCGGGTGTACAGTTGGTAACCACATGCCGCAACACCGTAGTAAAGGTATCGGTACAGAAAGCCGTCAGGCGAACCGTGTAATGGGTGTTGGACGTAAGACCCGTCAATGTGTACGACGTGTCGCCCCATACCAAACTGCTACCATGCCACGAGGTGTCGCCGTCGGCCACACACTCCACTACCCACGAAGTATCTTGGTAGCCGGGGCTCCACCGCACTCTCAGTGCAGTGGCACCTGCCGAATCCACCCACAGCGTAGGTGCGGGACAGCCCGTCACCACCTGCGAGACTGGCTGTGTGTGCAACCGCATCACATTGCGGTAATAGGTGAGGTCTGAAGTTGTTATCGGCGAGACATTGGCCAGACGGCTGTAGGTATACCTTGATAATGGCTGTATGATATGCTCACTATAAAAATGACCACCCCCGAAACCCCAAGGGCAGTCGAAAGCCACTATGAGATTGCCCAAGCCATTGTAGAAGAAAGCTGTGTCGAACTCATAGTGGTTCCAACCTTGATGCATACAGGCAAGCGAATCCACAGCTACCAACTGAATTGTTGCCCCGAAAGGTACCAGTCCATCACCCAAATCAGGCACATAGGTATTGGCCAGATAGATGGAACAACTTGCCCGACCGGTATTGATAATCCCGCAATAAAGGTCGATGCCCGTAATCATGGCCGCGCCCTCCAATTCCGCGGACAGAACCAACTGCTGCGTATAGCCCGCAGCCGAAGAGACATACGGCAGATTGGATGCACTGTTGAGAACCATGTCCGTCGTGTCGCCCAGTGGGATAACACTTGCGCTTGGCGTCTGTGCCGCGACTTGTCGCGACAATAGCATTGCCGCAGCAACCATCAAATAAGAAATACGTGTTTTCATAAGCATTTATATTAAATAATTAACAGGCGGCAGTTCTTCACCCCCTTTGCTATATAGAGTCGTTGGGTGCCGTTTGGACACCCCCTTCCTTGTGAAATTTAACATATTTTAACTATCAGTCGCGTCGGCAGGCACTGGCAAGGACATTGTCGAAGTGTAAAAAAGTTGTATTTTTTACTGAAAAACAATAATAATTCGGGAAAAATGTGTACTTTTGCCACTCGAACAGAGCAGTGTTTTCCCCACTGCAGGTGTATACAATACTATGAGTAAAAGAAACATAAAGCATCTTCGCTGGCTGTACATTTTGTTTGCAGGCATTCTGCTTTCGTGCGTGGTGCTGACGGTGGCTGGTGTGGTCGGTACCGATGAGGGGCCACAGCTGGGCGGTTTGTCGACACCCGAGTCGCCTTACGCCTTCACGGTGACGAACCTCCAGACTGTGGGGTCGCTTCAGGGGACGGAACAGGCTATCGACAGTGTGCGTCCCACGATGCAGGCGCACGCACACATCGAGCGTTTCAGCATGGACTTCTACACGAAGGACGAGACAATAACCGCCGACCCGCGCATCGGGTGGGTAGTGGCTCTGCAGGCGGTGGTGATGGGTGCGCTGGTGGCGATTGTGGCCTTGGTGGGTGTGCTGCTGGTGAATCTGTATCGCAGCACAAAACGGGGACAGGTGTTCCCTACCCGCAATTCGACGCTGATGTTAGCTGTGGGTGTGCTGATGCTGGTCATCTCGCTGTGCCGCGATTTGTCGACCTATCTTGAGCGCACGCTGGCTCGCGACTTGCTCGACGGCACGCAGTGGCAGCCCCAGGCTCACTATACCATCCATTTCACCCTTATCTTCTTCGGACTGACTATTATTTTCCTCTCGCAGATTTTCCGCATTGGCCGCGAGATGCAGGAGGAGAACGACCTGACAATTTGAATTGAGAATTGAGAATAAATAAATTATATGTGTTAACGTGTTAATGTGTTAGTTGATTTACAAATTAACAAATTAACACGATTACGAATTAAAATAGACGAAATAGCGAATTCAAAAAGATGATTGTAGTGAACCTCGATGTGATGATGGCCAAGCGCAAGATTTCGCTTACCGAGCTGGCGGCACGGGTGGACCTGACACCCGCCAACCTCTCCATCTTGAAGACGGGGAAGGCTCGTGCGGTGCGTTTCAGTACGCTGGAACGCCTCTGCCACGAACTGGACTGCCAGCCCGCTGACCTGCTGGAATACCGGGAGGGTTGAATTGAGACTTGAAAATTGAAAATACAAATAACAATAACACAATCAAAAAAACACAAAAAATGAAAAGATTTCTGACCGTAATGCTGCTTTTGGTGTTTGCCGGCAGCATGGCATTTGCCCAGACAGGCAAACCCGCCAAGGAAAAGAAGACCGACCTCACCGCCAAGGTGCCCGTCGACAAGAAAGTGAAAATCGGAAAATTGGCCAACGGCATGACTTACTACATCCGCGCCAACAAGAAGCCTGAGAACCGCGTGCAGTTCCGTCTGGTGACCAACGCAGGTTCGGTGCTCGAGGACGACGACCAGCTGGGTCTGGCTCACTTCTGCGAGCATATGGCTTTCAACGGCACCCAGTACTACAAGGGTAACGAGATGATCAGCACCCTGCAAAAGAACGGTATTGAGTTCGGCCGCGGCATCAACGCCTACACTGGTTTCGACCAGACGGTGTATTATGTCGAGCTGCCTGCCGACAATCCCGAGCTGATGGAGATGGGCTACAAGATTCTCGACGGATGGGCAAGCAAACTGCTGTTTGACCAAGACGAGATTGAGCACGAGCGTGGCGTCATCCTCGAAGAATGGCGTGGCGGACTGGGTGCTCAGGACCGTCTGCGCAAAGCCACCTTCCCCATCATCTTCAAGGGTTCGAAGTATGCCGACCGTCTGCCTATCGGTAGCGAGGACGTTATCCGTAATTTCAAACGCCCCGTCATCACCCGTTTCTACAACGACTGGTATCGTCCCGACCTGCAGGCCGTGATTATCGTCGGCGATGTGGACGTGAACGCCGTGGAGGCTAAAATCCATGAGTATTTCGACAGCCGCAAGGCCGTTGAGAACCCCCGTCCGCGTCCCACCTACGACATTCCCGCCAACAAAGAGCCCCTCGTGGCCATTGCCACCGACAAGGAAGCCACCAACGCCAGCATGATGCTTTACTGGAAACATCAGAGAGCGCCTCAAGGTACTGTGGGCGACTACCGCGCCAGCTTGGTACGCAACTTGGTGAGCGGCATGCTTGACGACCGCTACAACGAGTTGTCTGAGAAAGCCTCTGCCCCCTTCATCTATGCCGGAGCCGGTTACAGCAAGTTCCTTGCCCGCACCGACGAAGTGTTTATGGGCAGTTGCGCCCCGAAGGAGAACCGCATCGAAGAGGCTACAGAAGCCGTACTTGCTGAGATCTTCCGCGCCGTACAGAACGGTTTCACCCAGACCGAACTCGACCGCCAAAAAGATGAAATTCTGGAACGCTACCGCAAAATGGCCAAAGAGGCCAACAAGACCAACAGCAACAACTTTGCCGACGAGTACACCAACCACTTCCTTGAGGGCGAGGTAATCCCCGGCATCATGGCCGAGAACCGCTATGCCAAAGAGTTTATCCCCGAAATCACCCTTGAGGAGTGCAATGCCCTTATCAAGACTTGGGTGACCGAACAGAACTTCGTCTATTACCTCACCGCCCCCCAGCAGGAGGGTTACAAGGTACCCACAGAGCAGGACATTCTGAAGGTCTACAACCGTGCCCGCAACACTAAGTATGCCGCATGGGTCGACAACTACCGTGAAGAACCTCTCTTCGACAAACAATTGGCTGCCGTCACTCCCAAAATCACCAAGACCAACACCGTGCTGGATTATAAGGAATATACTTGCCCCAATGGTGTGAAGTTCATTGTGAAGAAAACCGAACTGAAGGATGACGAGATCCAGATGAATTCGTATGCTTGGGGTGGCACCTCGCTCTATAGCGATGCCGACTACTTCAATGCCAGCAGTGCTGCCGGCTTCATCGACGATGCCGGTATCGCCCAGTTCAGCAGCACCCAGCTCAGCAAGAAACTGAAAGGCACCAACGTAAGCATCAGCCCCAGCATCAGCGGCCAAACCCAAGGTTTCAGCGGCAGTTGCGTACCCAAGGACCTTGAGACCATGTTGCAGCTTCTCACTCTCTACTATGAGGCTCCGCGCAAAGACAAAGAGTCGTTCGACAAGAACATCGACCAGCTTCGCAACCAGGTGAAGTTCATCGCCCAGAATCCCCAGGCAGTCTTCCTCATCAAGTTCTACGAATCCATCCGTCCCAACGACCCGCGTAACATCATCATTCCTTCCGAAGAGCAGATCAGCAGTCTGAACCTCGAGCGTATGTAT
>JAEEGK010002834.1_pt1 | contig 43517 bp, 39 predicted proteins | sample 8958771 | NCBI WGS metagenome assembly JAEEGK01 (sample SAMN16246547, study PRJNA631951) | gut metagenome | biome: gut microbiome; feature: rumen; material: SC-attached | host: Bos | place: Iran: Karaj | collected 2018-10
TCTTCAACTCGGAATACCGCGACGCGCAGCACGAGTGGCACCACACGCTCTACGACCTTGGCTACATTACCAACATTCTGGGCGGAAAGGAATGGATGGTCGGCCTGAACAAGAAGAATGTCTTTGGCATCAATGGCCGCCTGACGGTTATGGGCGGTGGCCGATACACGCCTGAAATTGACGGACTTACGCTTGAAGACGTTAAGAACGACCCGCTTTGGGAAATGCCGCTTCAGGAAGACAAGCCTTTCGAGAAGAAAATGGACACCAACGTCGGATTCGCCTTCTCAATGAAATACACCATCAACAAAGAACACGTGGCGCACCATTTCATTGTTGAGTATCTGAACGTTAAGTCGTTCGAAGGCCGCGGATTCAACACCCGCAAAAACAAGATTGTGGATTACTACACATCGCTCACTTTCCCGAATATTGCTTATAGGATTGAGTTCTGATAATGAGCAAGTTATTTGTTAAGTAAGAATTGTGTAACAGATTGCTAATAAGGGTTTTAGATAGGATAAAACTTCAGTCAAACAGAAAGATAGTCAACGCCTAATGCGCGGTGGTCAATTTTCGGTGCCACAATGAGCCTAAATGCCTATATTTGTCGGTTGGTTAGGCGCATTGTGCGCAGCCGATTTTGATTACAGATGAGCAAAATATTAGTAACCGGAGGAGCTGGATTCATAGGCTCGAACTTGTGCGAGGCGCTGCTTGAGCGCGGCGACGAGGTTGTCTGCCTCGACAACTTTTCGACAGGTCACATTGAGAACATCAACCCGCTGCTCGAACGTTTTCCTGACCGTTTCAGCCTGATTGTTGGCGACATCCGCAACCTAAGCGACTGCCAGACGGCCGTCAGCGGTGCCGATTATGTGCTGCACGAGGCCGCCTTGGGTTCTGTGCCGCGCTCAATTAAGGACCCCGCCACAACCAACGCAGTGAATATCAGCGGATTCCTGAATATGCTCATCGCCGCCCGCGACGCCAAGGTGAAGCGCTTCATTTTTGCCGCCAGCTCATCCACATACGGCGATTCAGCTACCTTGCCAAAGGTTGAGGATGTGATTGGCCGCCCGCTGTCGCCATACGCTATAACAAAGTATGTCAATGAGTTGTATGCCGATGTTTTCGCACGGACATACGGCATTGAGTACATCGGTTTGCGCTATTTCAACGTTTTTGGCCGCCGTCAGGACCCGAATGGCGCCTACGCTGCGGTTATTCCGTTGTTTGTCAAGAAGTTGATTGCACACGAGCAGCCCACCATCAACGGCACAGGCGACTACAGCCGCGACTTTACTTACATCGACAACGTAGTGAGAATGAATCTGTTGGCAATGCAAACCAACAATCCACAAGCCGTGAATCAGATTTACAACACTGCTTGCGGTGAGCGCACAACATTGAATCAACTGTTTGATTATCTGCGGGAAAACCTGTCGGCTTACGATGCTGAAATCGCGAAAATCGAACCCATTTACGGTCCGAACCGCGCGGGCGATATTCCGCACTCACTTGCGTCGATAGAAAAGGCAAAGAAACTGCTTGGATATGAGCCGAAATTCTTCTTCAAAGAGGGATTACGGCAAGCCTGCAATTGGTATTGGGAAAATTTGAAATGAAAAAAAATATGAGTGAAACAAAAATCTGTGTAATCGGTTTAGGGTACGTCGGACTTCCGCTTGCCCGCTTATTTTCAACAAAATATCCGACTGTCGGGTTTGATTTGAACAAGGCGCGTGTTGATGCTTTGATGCAAGGTCACGACGCCACGCTCGAGGTGAGCGACGAACTGCTGCAGGCGGCTTTGAAAGGCGGGTTCCGCTGCACGTCGGACATTGAGCAGATTCGCGACTGCAATTTCTACGTTGTGGCCGTGCCCACGCCTGTCGACAAGGACAACAACCCCGACCTGACACCGCTCTACGGCGCTAGCACAACCATCGGAAGAGTAATCGAAAAAGGCGATATAGTTGTTTATGAATCAACAGTTTATCCTGGCGTGACCGAAGATGAGTGCATCCCCGTAATCGAAGAGGTTTCGGGACTGAAATTCAATGTCGATTTCTTTGCCGGGTACTCGCCGGAGCGCATCAACCCGGGCGACAAACTGCACACCGTCGAGAAAATCAAGAAGGTGACATCGGGCTCAACACCCGAGGCGGGCAAGAAAATCAACGATGTTTACTCGTCGGTCATCAGCGCGGGAACGCATCTGGCCCCGACCATCAAGGTGGCTGAGGCGGCAAAGGTGATTGAGAACTCGCAGCGCGACATCAACATCGCTTTCGTCAACGAGTTGTCGAAGATTTTCACGCGGATGGGCATCGACACCAACGATGTGCTCGAAGCCGCATCCACAAAGTGGAACTTCCTGCCGTTCAAACCCGGACTGGTGGGCGGTCACTGCATCGGTGTGGACCCGTACTATTTGGCGCAGTGCGCTCAACGCTACGGCTACAACCCCGAAATTATTCTGGCTGGCCGCCGAATGAACGACGGAATGGGCGATTATGTTGCAAATCAGGTAATTAAACTGATGCTAAAGAAGGGCATTCAGGTTCTGGGCTCGAACATCCTGATTCTGGGTTTCACTTTCAAGGAAAACTGCCCCGACGTGCGCAACACCAAGGTTTTCGACATTGTGCAGTCGCTGCGCGAGTACAATCTGAACATCACAATTTACGACCCGTGGGCAAACGCCGCCGCTGCAAAACGCGAGTATGGCATAGATATTGAGGGTAAAATTGACAACCAGCAATTCGACGCCGCCGTTCTTGCTGTGGCCCACGACGAGTTCAAAACGCTCGACATCGAGAAGTTCCTGAAAAAGAACCACATAATTTTCGATGTTAAGTGTGTGCTGCCGAAAGAAATGGTGGACGGCCGTCTTTAGTTGACGAATGAATTGCCAAAGGCGTTGAAAAGAGTAATTTTGAAGTGGTAAAAGAAGATATCAAATGGCAACCAGCATCATCATATCGTTTGTTGTAGCATTCGTTTCCACGTGGATAATCTACGGCGGAGTGCTGAATTTTGCTGTCAAGCACGGCATTGTCGATAACCCCGACGCCCGCAAGCTGCAACGTGTTCCGGTGCCAGTGTTGGGCGGAGTGACGGTGTTTGTTGGCATTCTGGTGGTGTCGCTTTTGGGCCAGTTCTTCCTGGGCGACAGTCACAATATGGCTGTTTATGTTATGGCGATGACCGCGATGCTCTGCGTTGGCACCATCGACGATACCCGGAATCTGTCGCCAACCATCCGGTTCGTTCTGGAGATAGCTGCCGTGCTGTTTGTCATCTACTCCGGCCACATAAAAATCGGTAATTTCTACGGCCTTTGGGGATACCATTCAATTCCCGATTATTTGGCCGTTCCGCTTACTGTTTTTGCCGCTGTTGGCATTATGAACGCCATCAACCTTATCGATGGTGTCGATGGCTATTCATCGGGGTTCGGCGCAATGGCCTGTATGGTTTTTGCGGTGATGTTCTACAAGTTGGGCAACCAAACAATGATGATTATCGCCGTGGCAGCCGAGGGAGCTCTTATTCCATTCTTCCTCTACAACGTGTTCGGCAGCAAGTCGAAGATGTTCATCGGCGACGGCGGTACCCTGCTTATGGGTACCATTATGGCGGTTTTCGTGATGTCGATTCTGACCACCAACCCCGCCAGCACAGTCTTGATGATGAAAGGCGTCGGGCTGGTTCCGTTTACTTTGTCGGTTTTGGCTGTTCCGGTTTTCGATACACTCAGGGTGATGTCGGCCCGTATGATTAACGGAATGTCGCCCTTCCGCCCCGACAAGCTGCATCTGCACCACTTGTTCATCGAGATGGGATTCTCGCACGTCGGCACAACCTTCAGCCTCATCCTCACCGACTTTATGGTGGTTATGGTGTGGTTTGTGTCGTACTTGTGTGGCGCATCCATCAATGTTCAGCTCTACATAGTTATAGTTCTGGCCATACTCGTAACATTCGGGTTCTACTCGTTTGTGAAATTTCAGCAAAGGCGCAATTCCGCTATCTATCAATGGTTGCTGCGTGTGGGCGACGCCTCGCACATCGAGCGCAAAGGCTTTTGGGGCTGGATGCGCCATTTGATGGACCGCAAAATCGAGCGCCGAGAGTGACGGTTCGCCATATTACGGCAAATCTTGCCCTGTAGTTATTGATTTTCAGTCAATTCCATCTTTCCTGACATTTTTCATTTATTTTATTTTTGGCAATGCCATTCCGCGTTTTTGGCTTATCTTTATAGTTTGATAAAAACTCTGCCGGTCGTTTCCGCACCCGACAGTGGCGAAGCTGTGGAAAGGGGTGAGGAAACGGTCATCATTGAGCAATCTTAAGGAGAATAAAAGAATACCGTCAGCCTTATGAAACACGTTGATTCGCTAATAGCCCGATACCCGGAATTAGCTGTGTGCCAGGATGATATTATTGGTGCATACAAGATATTGGAGAGCGCCTACGCCAATGGCCGGAAGTTGCTTGTCTGCGGCAACGGCGGATCGGCAGCCGACAGCGAGCACGTAGTTGGCGAACTGATGAAAGAGTTCAAGCTCAAGCGCAAAGTGTTTGCAAATCAAGCCGATGCAATGAAGGCAATCGACCCCGAAATGGGCGGTTACCTTGCCGACAATCTGCAAGGCGCCCTGCCGGCAATTGCCCTGACAGGCCACAGCGCCCTTTCAACGGCTTTTATGAACGACAGCGAAAGTGTTTTGGTTTTTGCCCAACAGGTGAACGGCTACGGCAAGGCAGGCGACGTTTTATTGGGAATATCCACTTCGGGTAACAGCAAGAATGTCATTTACGCTGCCATTACCGCCAAGGCCCGCGGTCTGAAGGTCATTGGCCTGACTGGCGAAAAAGAGAGCCGCCTATCAAAACTCGCCGACTGCTGCATCCAAGTCCCCGAAACCGAAACCTACAAAGTGCAGGAAATGCATCTGCCTGTGTACCACTGCCTTTGTATGATGCTGGAGGAGAAATTCTTTGGAGAGGGTGATGGTTTGTGAGATGGATTTGCACAATTGTTGGTGGGGGTGCTGAGAAGGAAAAGGGAGGAATGAACTATGCTTGCAGGCGAATCAAATAGTAAACGGATTGCTATAATTGTGACACTGCATATTAATGCTTTTTTCAGAATAAAACTTTTTTCAAATCATTTCGAAAAGATGATTCGACCAAAAGAAACAGTATAACAAACAATATATGTTCAATCTAACAAAATTTATTTCTGATAGCGTTACCTTTCGCTCTGAAAGTATGTTTTTATCTGATATTGAGGCAAATAAAGATACTTTGACCAAAGAAATCAAAGACAAAAAAGTCTGCGTTATCGGTGGTGCGGGTTCTATCGGTTCGTCTTTTATCAAGGCTGTGCTGAGGTTTGAACCTAAAAGTGTTGTAGTTGTAGATTTAAATGAAAATGGATTGGCGGAATTGGTGCGCGATGTGCGTTCCACCAAAGGACTTTTCTGTCCTGACGAATTTAGATGCTACACGCTTAATTTTGCCGACCCGATTTTTGAGCGAATTTTCAGAGAAGAAAAAGGTTTCGACATCGTTGCCAATTTCTCTGCACACAAACACGTGAGAAGCGAAAAAGACAAGTATTCCGTTCAGGCTCTTATCGAAAACAACGACATAAAGGCCAAGAAACTGATGGATTTGCTTTGTGTATATCCTCCTAAACATTTCTTCTGTGTATCCACCGACAAGGCTGCAAATCCCGTAAACATTATGGGCGCAAGCAAACGAATTATGGAAGATTTGGTGATGGCTTATAATCAACATTTTAAGGTAACTACAGCAAGGTTTGCCAATGTTGCATTTTCCAATGGTTCGCTGCCTGACGGATGGATTCACCGTTTGCAGAAAAAACAGCCGCTTGCCGCACCTAACGATGTGAAACGTTATTTTGTTTCACCCGAAGAATCAGGACAGATTTGTATGTTGGCGTGCATCCTCGGCAACGGCGGAGAGGTTTTCTTCCCAAAACTTGGAGAAGACCAAATGCTCACATTCTCGAAAATTTGTGATGATTTCGTAAAGGCAGAAGGGTTTCAAAAAATTGAATGTCAAGACGATAACTCTGCAAAAGATTATGCAGACCAAATGTCATACGCTTCAGAGAAATATCCCGTAGTGTATTTCAAGAGCGACACAACTGGCGAAAAGGCATACGAGGAGTTTTATGTGCCCGGCGAAAGAATCAATATGCAACGCTTTAAGGCGCTTGGCGTTGTAGAGGATACCTTCCGCAAGCCAATGTTGGAGATTGAATTTTTTTTTAATAAGTTGGAAGCAATATTTGCAAAGGATGATTTTACAAAAGTTCAGGTAGTGGATGCAATTAAGGGGTTTATTCCCAACTTTGAACACAAAGAGAAAAACAAAAATTTGGACCAAAAAATGTAATTATAAATGAGAATATTATGGCATACAAGATTCCTCTTTTTAATTTGAACTTTGATGAGCGAGAAGCTCAGGCAGCGTACGATACTATTAAGTCGGGTTGGATTAGCACAGGTCCTAAAAACGCTGAGTTGGAACAGATGTTTATTGATATGTGGAAGGTAAAATATGCGGTATCAATGAGTAACTGCACTGATGCCCTACACGTTTGTTGTATGGTTTGTGGATTCGGACCTGGAGATGAGGTGATATGCCCCTCGCTGACATTTGCGGCCAGTTGCAATTGTATACGGTATGTTGGAGCAACACCTGTGTTTGCCGACATTGTTGGACCAGACCACATCAATATTGACCCTGTTGATATTGAACGTAAGATCACGCCCAAAACCAAGGGAATTGTGGTTGTTCATATGGCCGGTTTCCCAGCTAAGATGGATGAGATTATGGCTATTGCCAGGAAACATAATCTCAAAGTGGTGGAAGATGCGTGTCACGGACCTCTATCAGAGTATAAGGGAAAGAAATTGGGGACTATAGGTGATTGTGCGGCTTTCAGTTTCTTCTCAAACAAGAACATATCAACAGGTGAAGGAGGAATGTTCATCACCAATAATGAGGAGATGGAAAAGAAAGCGCGTCTTATCCGTAGCCACGGTATGAGTACAATGAGCTATCAACGTGCAAGTGGCCACGCCACAGAGTACGACATTACTTGCTTGGGGTACAACTTCCGTATGGATGATATCCGTGCGTCTATTGCCATCGAACAGTTAAAAAAACTTCCTGGCGACTTGGAAACACGCATCAAGGTTCGTAAACAGTATGTCGACCGATTCCGTAAAGTAGAAGGAATTTCTGTTCCTTTTGCTGACAACACCGAATTTGTTAGCAACTATATTTTCCCTGTAGTTTTGTTAAACTCTAACAAGGAACGGCGAAATATGATTCGTGAATATATGCATAATGCCGGCATCCAGACAAGTGTCCATTATCCTGCTGCTCATCGGTTCTCTACATATAAGGAACTTGGCGCCGTACTGCCACAGACAGAGTATGTGACAGATAATGAAATAACCCTTCCGATGTATGCAGCATTAACCAGTGAGCAAATCGATTTCATTTGTGACACTTTTGTAAAAGCGGTAAAAGAGATTAAATAAATGTATCAGGATAAAAAAGCAGTCTTAATCTTTGGTGTTGGTCCTTTGCAGGAATCCTTCATCGGACGAGCAAAGAAGATGGGGTTATACACAGTAGGCATCGACCCTGCTGCTGATGCCACTTGCCGTGGCGCAGTAGATGCGTTTGAAATAGTTGGTGGTCAAGATTTTGATGGCACGTGCGCTGTGGTGGATAAGTATGGCATTGATGCCATTGTAACCGCTGCCACCGATAAACCATTAGTGATGATGGCTCGCATTGCAGAGAAATATGGCTTCCCGTTTTATTCTGTTGAAACAGCGCAATGGAGTACAGACAAGTTCCAAATGAAGCAACGTTTTATTGAAGGCGGTGTGCCTTGTGCCAAAGGACGATTGGTGAAATCTGTGAAAGAAGTTGAGGACTTCGAGTATCCTGTCATTGTCAAGCCCCGAGATAATTCAGGAAGTCGCGGTGTCAAATTATGTCGTAAAAAGGAAGAACTGCAATCCTGCATCGACGAAGCACTTGAGTATTCGCACTTGGATACTGTCCTTGTTGAAGAGTATATCGAAGGTCAGGAATATAGTATAGAAGGTTTGCATTATGATGGTAAAATAGAGGTAATACAATTTACCGAGAAGAAAACCTCAGAGTTTCCCTACAATGTTGAATTAGGACATAAACAACCAGCGATCCTTACAGATGAGCAGAAAGATGCGATACGCAATGTAATATCTAAAATAGCAAATGTACTTAAATTTGAAAACTGTCCTTCACATACTGAGTTGAAAATTAATGAGCGAGGCATTTTTGTGATAGAAACATCCCCACGATTGGGAGGAGATTATATTACTTCAACACTTGTCCCGCTTTCTACAGGCATTAATATGGAAGACCAACTATTGAATATTGCATTAGGCGAACCTGTCGATACAAAAACGGGTCGTTTTGAAAAGGCTTCTGGAGTTTGCTTTTTATCGTTGCCGGAAGGTCTCGTGACGGAAATCAATAAAAGCATTAGTGAGGCCGCCTCTTGGGACTGTGTTGTTGATTTTAATTTTAATCTTAAAGTTGGTGACAAAGTCAACAAGATTACGAGCAGTTTGAATCGTTATGGGCATATTATTGTGCAGGCGAAAAATAGGAACGAGGCAGATCTATTGATTGAAAAATATGGAATTGAGATAAATAAAAGTGTTAGAATCAAATAGTGGTATAAACTATCAAAAGGGATGGGCAAAACAATAATTGTTTTTGGTGCAACAGGAAAAGTGGGTTGCTATACGTCTATATATCTTAAGGAGAAAGGATATAATGTTATAGCTGTTGGACGGCGTAAATCGGATAATGATTTCTTTGCAGATTATAAAATTACATACATTTCATTGGATATATTGAAATCCGCGAATTATGAGGTTTTGCCACAGAAAGACGTGTATGGTATAGTTCACTTGGCAGCGACTTTACCCGCGACTATGAATGGTTATAATCCTCATGAATATGTGAGATCAAACTTGGATGGGACATTAAATGTGCTTGACTATGCGGTGAAAGTAGGAGTAAATCGTTTTGTATACCCGAAGTCTTGGTCAGACATCACCTATATGATAGGGAGTTTGAATCCGATTCCTGCTGATGCTCCTGTAAAATTTCCACTTGATAATGACCACACAATATATGCAATTACCAAGAATGCCGCTTGTGACATTATACAGCACTATTCGGTGAAATACAAATTCAAGTATTACATACTACGTTTCCCCAATATTTTTTGTTATCATCCTAATCCGACTTTTTTTGTGGATGGTAAGAAAAGATGGACTGGTCAGAGAGCTATTATTGAACAAGCAAAGAAAGGTGAAGACATTGAACTATGGGGAAATCCAGATGCGGCTCGAGATGTTTTCTATGTGAAAGATTGTACACAGATTATCGAGAAGTGCCTTTCAGCGAATGGTGAGAGTGGAACATATAATGTTGGAACAGGTTGGGTAGTTAAAAGAAGAGAGCAAATACAAGGGCTTATAGATATATTTGGCGACAAGATGCATCCCTCAAAGATTGTTGTAAGAGCAGATAAACCTGATTCTCCAACATATCTACTTGACATATCAAAGACTATTGGACAATTAGGGTTTGAACCCAAGTATGATTATATCACTTATCTCAAAGACTTGAAGCACGAAATGGAGATAAACCGTTTCGAAAAACTATGGGGAAAAGAAAGCGATTATTTAGAAGGATTAGAATGATAGACAAAATTATAACAAGGATAATTTCTCCTTTAGCATCGTTGTTAGATGCGATGAAACTAATGGATAAGAGTAAGGTGAAAACTTTATTTGTGTTCAGTGGGGAGCATTTTGAGAGTATTGTTACTATTGGTGATATTCAGCGTGCAATAATCAACAATATCAGTTTGTCTGAGCCTGTTATTCGCATACTAAACAAGAATAAGATTTTTGGATATGAAAAGGAAAGTGAGGCTGATATACGAGGAAAGATGCGCAAGATGCGTGCGGAGGTGATGCCTATTCTTGATGAAGAAGGAAATTTAGTTGATGTATGGTTTTGGAATGACTTGTTCAAAGAATCCGAATCGCCTCGTCGTAAGGACATAAACCTTCCGGTAGTTATTATGGCCGGAGGCAAAGGAACCCGTTTGAAGCCTATTACTAATGTTATTCCGAAGCCTTTGATTCCGATAGGCGATAAAACAATTTTAGAGGAAATCCTGGATCGATTTGAAAATATTGGTTGCCGGAAATTCTATATGTCAGTCAATTACAAAAGCGATATGATTCGTTTTTATCTTGACCAATTAGACCATAAGTACGACATTGAGTTTTTTGAAGAGAGTAAGCCGTTAGGTACAATAGGCAGCGTGTCTTTGCTGAAAGATAAAATTAGAACCCCATTTTTTGTTAGCAATTGTGATATAGTTATTGATCAAGACTATCGCGATGTATATTATTATCATAAAGAGAATCATAATGATTTGACCATAGTCACTGCTGTAAAAAGTTTTAGCATTCCATATGGTGTAATTGAAACGGGTGAAGATGGGTTGATGACAGCTTTGAAAGAAAAGCCCGAGTTAACCTATATGATTAACACAGGTGTATATATTCTTAATCCTGAATGTATTGATGAAATACCTGAAGGCGAGTTTTTCCATATTACTCATTTGATGGAAAAGATTAAGGCACGTGGTGGGCGTGTAGGATGTTTTCCCGTTAGCGAACACGCTTGGAAAGATATGGGAGAGTGGCCAGAATATTTGAAGATGATAAAGGTGCTTTAATTAATGAAAGTTTATAATGATGAAATTATTATTGATTGTAGGTTCGGCAAATGATATTTTTATTTACAATTATGCGAAATGGTTGAAAGCATCTATGGATGTGTCCATAGATGTGTTTGAGTTTTATCCATCAAAGCAACAAGGTTATGGGAATGAGTATTATGACAGCGTGACTTCTGCTAAAAGTTGTGGAATACCTAGGCTGAGAATACACATAGATTCTTTTGTGAAAGGTAGAAATTTGACTTCCTTCTTACAGGATAAGTATTTTGATATTATTCATTGTCATTGGATTATAGATCCATTAGTTTTGGCTAAAGGATTAAAGAATCATTGCCATTATTTGGTAGCGACTTTTTGGGGGAAAGAGTATGCCAATATTAAAATTTTAGGTTCGAATGTCCGATTTAGAAAGAATTTATATTCCTTCATTAAGGACGTTGATGCTATAATCAATAGTAGAGGGTTTGAGCAAAAATTCAGTAATGAAGTTCCAATGTATTGTGGCAAATTTTTCGATGCTTCATTTGGCTCGGCTCCTTTAGAGGAGTTGTATTCTTTGATGGACAAAGAGAGCAGAAATGATTCAAAACGTGCTTGGAATATACCTATAGACAAATATTGTACTATGATTGGATATAGTGCGAAACATGTTCATCAACATCTTTCTATTATTGCGGAACTATCAAAAAAACACGATTTAAAACGAAAACTACATTTGTTAGCCCCTATGACAAGAGGTGGGAATAAAGACTATACAGAAAAAGTACGCAGAGCCTTGAATGATTCTGGCTATACTTATACCCTGATTGAAGGCCGATTTTTGAGCGATGTAGAAGTGGCACGACTTAGGAATGCGACAGATATAACTCTTCAATTATCAGCATCTGATGGTTTTTCTCGCAGCATCGTTGAATGTCTATGTGCAAAGTCGATCATGATATATGGAGATTGGCTTGGTTATGACAATCATTTACAAGCTGCAGGTTATACAGCCATAAAAGTAGGAAGTATTGAAGATGGTATAAAAAAAATACGGTCAGTAATTGAAAATATAAACACATATAATGACATGGTTTCTATTAATCACAACAACGGGAAACAACGACATTTATGGTCAGAATGTATAAAAGATTGGGTGAATGCATATAATGAATTGTTAAAATAAAATGCGTATTTTTATTTCACACGTTGTAATTGAGAATAATATATGAACCCATTAGTTACATTTGTTATACCTGCATATAACGTTGAAGAATATATTGAGAAATGTATCAATTCTGTTCGAGAGCAAAGTTGCTCGAATATTGAAATTATTGTAATAAATGATGGCTCTACTGATAACACGAAAGAGTTAGCAGAGGCAATTGCGACTGTAGATAGTAGAGTTGTTGTGATAAACAATCAAAATCAAGGAGTTAGCGCATCCAGAAATAATGGCATTGAACTTGCGAGAGGAAAGTGGATAGCATTTGTCGATGGTGACGACTATATTTCAGAGGATTTTGTAGAGCATATGATCGAAGTATCTGAGGAGACTGGTGCAGAATTTTGTATGTCAACAGATTGTTATCGGTTTAAAACAGACAAACAATCTTCAACAATTTATGTCAAAAGGCTCTTGGCGGATGATGCAACAGCATTATTATTATCGCCAAAAGTTGAAGTTGGGTGTTGGAATAAATTATTTCTTTTAGACTTTATAAATAAGTACAAGTTGCGTTTTGATACGACTTTATTTTATGGAGAAGGCCTCAATTTTATCACGAGTGCATCTCAGTATTCACATTGTGTAGGAATAACCAATAAGAAAGTCTATTATTATAGACAAAACAATTTCGAATCAGCCACAAAAAAATTTAGTATAGATAAAATAATTAATGGTTGGAAAGCCTTGGATTGTATTGGGGGACGACTTGATGACAAAATGGTGCGTTCAAAAAAAATGCTAGAACTTCATAGATTCCTATTTAGTTTTAATGCAGTAAGGAAAATACAAAGCAGTAAAACTCAATCAGTCTATATATCTATATATAATTATCATCTATCTTCTATAAGGAATATGGTCTATAAGGCGATGTTTTCAGCAGCGATAAATTGGAAATATAAGTTAAAAATTATTATCGCCTGCATGGCGCCTTGGATAATAGGTGTCATAGATAGAAAGAATACACAAAATAGAGGTAATAAGAGCGTGTAATATAAATTATTCTAATTCAAAAAATGACAGTGTGAACAGAGGTGTTTAGAATATGTGGCGTTTTTTTAGAGATTTTATGGTCTATGGGGTGGCTTCTATATTGGGGAAAATGGCAGCTATATTTCTCATGCCTTTGTATACTAGCATCCTCACAAAAGAGGAGTATGGCGCAATGGCTCTTATCACAAGTTGCAAAGGTATCATAGATTTATTATCTAATCTCAATATTCATTCTGGAATTGCACGCGATTATTATGAGGCGGGTATTAATCGAAAGCGATTAGTGTCGACGGGTTTTTTATCCATTTCTATTCTTTCGCTGACAATAATGTCGATAGGGCTGATAACGAGTAATTTTTGGAGCGGAAATGTATTGGGTATTAGTGAAAACTTTTGGCCAGCTTTCACAGTAATGTTATGCAGTATTCCGGCAGGGAGCCTTATGTCTTATTTTGCAATCCTAACTAGATATAAGAAAAAACCTGTTAGCTATTCCATTGGAACAATATTACAACTCTTGATACAAATTGGAATATCGGTCTATGGTGTTGTCGTTCTTCGTGTCGGTATTATCAGTATTTTTTATGGCGTTTTAGCCGGAGAAATAACTGCTGTTATTTATTTTTCCATATTAAACAGAGAATATATCGGTTTCCAGTTTGATAGAAAGTTGTTGATCAGAGCGTTGTTATTTGCCTTACCGACCCTGCCGGCTATTCTTGCAGGGTGGCTAGATAGCTCAATGGGACAAATATTAATTGGCAAGTATGTGTCTGTCGAGGAACTTGGCGTTTATAGTATCGCATTGTCATTAGCTTCTGTATTCACACTCATTAGTATGGCCTTTAGAAATGTTTGGACCCCTTTTCTGTATGAAAATTACAAGAACCCAAATTTCAAGAGAAACATTCACAGATTATTCTCAGTTATGGTACTTGCTCTTGTAACGATGAGTCTCTTCTTATCGCTATTTTCACATGAGATAGTTCTATTACTCAGCAATGAAGGGTATTTGGACGCTTGTCAATATTTGATTCTTTTATGTATCCCAATGAGTTTTTACTTGCTTATGCCTTTTGCAACATCTGGAGTTTCCATCACTCGTGACACCAAATACATAGGAATTTCACAGGTGGCGGGGAGTTGTGGTAATCTTATTTTCCTTTTTTTATCTATTCAGTTCATTGGGATCTTGGCAGTACCATTGTGCCTTACCATATCTCGAATTATAACGTATATAATACTTTATAAAGTTTCAGAAAAGAAAATAGGATATAGTTTGCCAAACTATTTCTTTATTATTTTAATAGCTGTAGTTCTGATTTGTTATGTTATTGTAAAAATAGAGGCTTCATTCACTTTTCGTATTATTGCAGCTTCTATATTTTTAGGGGTAATAGCCATCGGTATAAAAACTAAGTATAATTTGACGGGCTTACTGAATTTAGTTAAGCAATCAAAGAGTCATGTCTCCTTATCCGAAAAACGGACAGATTGTAATTAGAAAAAAAACTAATCAGATGAAAATAGGCATAATGACTATGCACCGTGTGCAGAATGTCGGTTCTGTACTTCAAGCATACGCATTGCAGCGCAAAATTGAGCAGTTGGGTTATGAGGCAGAATTAATAGATTATGAGTTTCCGCCATTAAAAGATAACACGCGTTTCACAGTAAGAGATGTGTTCGGTTATGGATGGAGTGCTATTCAAGGTTTTCCGAATAAGAAAAAACAACAGAAGTTAGATGCTTTTCGCAAAGAATATCTTTGTTGTTCAAAACAATCATATACTCGGGAAAGATTATTAGCCGACCCACCCTTATACGATGTATACTGTACTGGGAGCGATCAAGTTTGGAATCCTATACATGTGGGATTGGACACATCGTTCATGATGGATTTCGCGCCAGCTGGTACGCCTCGGATAGCATACGCATCCAGTTTCGCCACACAAGATGTTGGTGAGCCTTATTATTCATTATATGCAAAGCATTTAAGAAGATACAAACACATCACAGTAAGAGAACAATCAGGAGCAAGTATAATTAAGCAGATGACAGGGAAAGATGCCTCTGTAACTTGTGACCCGACACTGCTTCTTTCAGCAGACGAATGGCGCCCTATTGTTGATGCTTCGGATGTGAATTTGCCTCAAGGATATATACTTGTTTATCTGCTGAGATATATGTTTGATCCTCGCCCAGGATTTTATAATATTGTAGAGTCTGTACGAAAGGCGTTGCAATTGCCAGTGTATCAATATAATCCGTATTCTACAGATTCGTTTATTTTCAAAATCAAAGCACTAAATGGGTTAGGACCTGCTGATTTTGTTAGTATAGTGAAGAACGCTTCGTTTTTAATAACCGATTCGTTTCATGGAGCCGCTTTTGCAACAATATTTAATGTTCCGATGATAGGAGTCGTAAAAGATGATTTAAATGGAGATGGGCGCATTGCAACATTACGGGCTAAAGTGGGGGGGGAAAATTCTGTTGTATGTCATAATAAATCATTAAAAATGTGTCCAGATGTGTCATTATACAGAGGAGATTCAAAAATGATAAGCAATTTGCGATCATCTTCATTAGAAGAATTAAAAAAAATGTTGGTTAATAAAGATTAGCAACGGATAAATTAAACAGAGGATGGCCCCTAACAATTTGTTATATATTAGTATTATAACATACCTTTTTATGGGTGTGTTTATGTATTTTTTGGGGTGGAAGTCATACCAACAATCACAAATTTTGGCTTTGGGCGGAGGCCAGAATGCCAATGCCAATATTTATTACTTTATGGCATTATTCTTCTTTGCCATTATGAGTGGGTTAAGATACCGTTGCGGAGCCGACTGTGAAAGTTATGCAACACAATATTTAGACTTTCGATTTAAACTTGAAACAGGGCTACCTTATTTTGGTCGAGAATCCGAACCTCTTTTTATGTTATTTATGAAATTTATGTCGTGGCTTGGAGCGGGGAGATTTTTATTTCTTGGTATTATTGCTTTTATAGAAATAGCATTTTTTTATTCAGCCTTAAAAACACGTAATTATCTTCTTCCATACGTTGGGATAGTGTTAATTCTTGGACCACATTTTTGTTCGTGGAATAATGGTCTACGGCAAGTAATTGCGTCTTGTATTTTCATTTTCGCATTAGAGAGGTATATTGACGGAGAAAAAGCCTGGAAATATTTATTGTGGATTAGCGTGGCGTATTTAATACATAAGTCATCGCTAATGCTTGTACCTTTTTTGTTTATGAAGTTGTATAATGTCAGTCCTAAAAAGTACATTTCACTCATACTGCTATTGTTGTCAGTCTTTATAGGACAAACTGGTGCTTTCAGTTTTGCTTTCAATGGTATTGAGGACACTTTATCTTTTTTGGAGTATGATGACTATGCTAACAAAGTTGACGATATTGTAGAGGAGGAAGCTACAATCAAATCATATGGTCCAAGAAGAATTACGCTTTTAATTTCATATATATTAATCATTTTATTTAGTGAGGAGATGGATGCATATTTGGGGTATGATCAGTTTTATCGTTTATCATTTGTGTTTTTTATGATTTATGCTTGTTCGACGGAGATGCTCATAGGGCATACCACACTTCTTACACGTCCTTTTCTTTTTTTCATGCCTTTTCTGTTGATTTGTAGCGCATATTTGTTGTTTTTTTTGAGAAATTCCCAAAGGGTCATTTTGCTTTTGGTGGCACTTGTGAGTTTGTGCACGTTTTCCTTGATTAGTTCTGTGGCGTCATATAATAAACCAAATGAAGAGGAGCTGTATAAATTTTATTTCTTACAGCAAAACAGTAATTATTTTTAATATGCCAAAGGTAAGTATTATAGTTCCAGTTTTTAATGTGGAAAAATATCTTGAGGAGTGTGTGAAATCATTAAGAAATCAAACACTACAAGATATTGAGATAATATTGGTGGATGATGAATCTCCAGATAATTGTCCGGCAATGTGTGAACGCTATGCTGAATTAGACAACCGGATAAAAGTGCTTCATAAAAAAAATGGGGGATTAGGGTTTGCCCGCAATTCAGGATTAGAGGTTGCAACGGGTGAGTATGTAACGTTTACTGACAGCGATGATTATGAATTGCCAGAGACATATGAAACATTGTATAAACAAGCTAAAGAGTCACAGAGTGATGTTGTGTATTATAGCTTTATAAATAGACATGTTTCTGCTATAGAAGAGAAATGCTATGAGGGTGCTGAGCGAATAAGAGGATTGTTATTAGATATGGTATCTAATCCGCCCCAAGATGTCTCGGATCATGATATTCAAGTCTCATCTTGCCTTGCGATGTATCGAAGACAATTACTGGAACGGCATCATTTGCGATTTCATAGTGAGCGCGAGCTGATAAGTGAAGATTTAATTTTCAATTTGGATGTGTTGACTGTGGCGCAAAAGATAGCGGTCACCAATTATAAATTCTATTATTATCGAGTAACAAACAATTCGTTAACACAAAAAGTCAGGCTCGATCGTCATCAAAAAAACAAGCAGTTTTATCTGTATTTGAATGAGCGACTGAGAGAATTGGATTATGGAGAAGATGGTTGGTTGCGTTGTACACGTCTTTTTATAGGCTACACGCGATCAACCATATTACAAATGTGCAAGTCAACATTACCATATTGCGATAAGAGACGGTGGGTGATAGTTGTTTGTGAAGATGATGTGTGGCGTATTGTCAGCAAACGCTACCCATACAAATTATTGCCATTGAAATACCATCTTTTTTTTGAATTCATAATTAGGCGAATGTTTCTGCCAATATGGTTATTGTCGAAAGTTTCATAAAAAATTATGCAATGGCAAAAGTCCTTGTTGTCGCCACTAGCAAAAAAACACGAGGTGGCATAACGTCTGTTATTAAGGCTCACGAAACGGGAGAGCAATGGGAAAAATACCATTGCGTGTGGGTAGAGACGCATATCGATAGATGTCTTGTGGTAAAATTATTAATCCTTATAAAAGGATTGGTAAAATATATCATGCTTTTACCAGGAAGTGACTTAGTTCATATTCATTTGAGTGAAAAAACAACTATTAAAAGGAAATTGCTTTTTTATACAATGGCTAAATTATATAGAAAAAAGATAATAATTCATTTCCATGCTTTTTCTTCAGAGACGACGATAAATGGTACATGTTCTAAACTTTATCGTAAGGTTTTTATGGGAGCGGATGTTGTTGTGGTATTGTCAAATTATTGGAAAGAACAAGTAAATAGAGCGTTTAACATTGGAGATAAAATTAGGGTAGTATATAACCCATGTCCTTCTATAGAATTAAATGAAAACTATAGTAAAACAAATAGCATTCTTTTTGCTGGAACCCTTAATCAACGTAAGGGATACGCGGACTTAATGAAAGCCTTTGCACACGTTGCTGCAAAACATCCAGACTGGAGATTAGTTCTTGCAGGAAACGGAGAAGTGGAAAATGCAAGAAACTTGTCGAAAGCATTATGTATAGAAGCACAAGTTGATTTGTTGGGCTGGGTCGCAGGAAGTGCAAAGGAAAAAGTCTATAAACAAGCAAGCGTGTTTTGCCTACCAAGTTACGCAGAAGGATTTCCAATGGCTGTTTTAGATGCTTGGGCTTACGGCTTGCCTGTAATAACAACACCTGTAGGAGGGATTCCTGATGTTGCCATAGATGGAGAGAATATGTTACTTTTCAATCCGGGAGACATTAAAGCATTAGAGAATAAGTTGGAGATGATAATATCGGACAAAGCATTACGAGATAAAATGTGTGCGGAATCACTAAAACTTGCAAAAGGCAAATTTAGTTTAGAAACGGTAACAAAGCAAGTGGGGGAGATATATGAGAAATTATTGAAATAAATGAGAACAACCACCCCCTGCGCCGCCAGATGGGTAGTGCAGGGTATGAGATTTACAAACAAAACTTCACATTGGAAAAGTTTGAGCATAGGATGTGTGAGTGTTTTGGGGCGGTTTTACCACGGAAAGCACTGAAACCACGGAAATTTGATTGCTGCAGGCGGCAATAGGGTTGGTGAGTCGCTACGCGAGAAATTGAAAAAATCTTGAAAGAAAATTAAACATGGTTTTGTCGCTAACCAAACGAACCCAAACGGAGCAAAATTTTGGAATTAGTTCGGATAAGTTTGGTTAGAGCCTAATTCTCGCTTGCGAGAAAAACTCGGGTTAAATCGGATATAATCGGTTAGAGACAAAAATGGTTCTGAAGAATCCCAATAACGGAAGGCATGGAACTCGATAAATATTTTGTATTATTGTCAGAAAAAAACGAATTATGACAATTGAGATTTCAAGACATAGGGCCAACAACCATTGGAACATTCTAAAAAGCCTTGATTACGATACAAAGTTGGACATTATTGCAATGCTGACACAATCGTTGAAGCAAAAAAACAGGCGCAAGAAAGTTCCTGCCAAGAGGTTTTATGGAATCTGGCCTGACGACGGAATGACAGCAGACGAATTTGTGGGCAAATTGCGCAATGAGCGTTCATTTAATCAGGACATAGTGGAATTATGACGCCTAAAGGATATTTGCTTGATACAAATATTTGCGCATTCTATCTGCGTGGCAAATTCGATATTGACAAAGCCATTGACCGCGTCGGTTGGGAGAACTGCTACATTTCTGAAATAACCATGCTTGAACTGAAAATTGGTGCGGAATTGTCGATGCAGAAAGATGGAATCGACCGTTCGGCTGGTTTAAATAGTTTCTTCGACGAAATAAACATACTTCCAATTGCCGACGCCATTGATTTTGCGGCAAGAGAAAAAATCAGACTTAGATTGAATGGTACACCTATTGTTGACAATTTTGATTTGTTAATAGGCTCAACGGCTGTGGTTTGTGGGTGCGTAATGGTCACCGAAAACATAAAAGACTTCAAAAATATCTCTGATATAAAGATCGAAAATTGGGTTGTAAGAGATTGACTCACATAACACATTTTTGCCGACAGCGGCAAATTGAAACGCAGAGTCGCTTCGCGAGAAATTAGAGCAAAATCACAAATAAAATTTATAAAAAACTGATTTTAAAGTTTTTGTAAAATTTTGTCTTTAAATTTTCCAACAATTTCCGCCCTTTAGGACGCCCGAAACCAATTCTCGCTTGCGAGAAACCTCAGGTTAAATCGGATATAATCGGTTAGAGACAAAAAAGGTTCCAAAGAATCACGATAACGGAAGGTGTGAAACTCGATAAATATTTTGTATTATTGTCAGAAAAACAGAAGCTATGTGTGCCTATAACATTACAGTGAGCGACGAAGTGGTGGAACAGTTGGAACCAGAATTCGACCGAGCCGCTTTGGGCGAGTGGCTGCAGCAACACATTAATGAGATGTTGAATAGTGCTTCAGTACAAACTGCTAACGTATCCCCCATAGCGCATTCTGCCAACAAAATGAAGACTATTGTTGCAGAAAGATTGACCCTTATGGAATCGGGTAAAGCCGAATATGTTGACGGAGAAGAAGGTTTTGCTCAAATACGCGCAAAGTATGGCCTATAGTTACCGTTGGCTGACTCAAGCACTCGACGATATGGCACAAGAAATGGAGTATGTGTGCCGTGAATTTGGCATACAGGCCAGCGCGTAAAGCCGAGGCGACAATACACGCTCGAATATTGCAATTGTGTGTATTTCCGAATAGCGGGATTAAATATGAGGGCATGACTTATTGTGGTAGTGAAGTGCGGATACTTCATATCAGACAGATTTCCATGATTTATTGTGCTCACAATGGGATAATTACAATAATAGCAGTTTGGAACAATTATCAGAACCCCGCCAAATTAAAAGATATAATACAGTCGCGCTGATGTGGTGTGCGAAGAGTTTGAGCATAGGATGTGTGAGTGTTTGGGGCAGCTTTAACCACGGAATCCCGATAGCTATCGGGAACTGAACCACGGAAAATATAAAAACTGAATAAGTGAAGTCTGTTCCGTGTTTTTCGTGTGTTCAGTGGTTGTAATATTGAGTTAAATCGGATACAATCGGTTAGAGACAAAAATATCCATTAAGAAGTTAAACAAATTGAATTGTGAAAAATCGGAATAGTTACCGTATTGGTAAAACATATATTTCAGCAACCACCCCCGCCGATGCGCAAAGCCGCATTGAGCAAGCCGCATTAAGCGGACAGGGCGGATATGTCTGCGTGTCGAATATGAGAATGGTAAGATATGCTGGCAAAAACAATGGGTATGCGAACCTTATGAAGCAATCATTGTTAAATGTACCAGACGGGATGCCCCTTGTTTGGTGTGGAAGGTTGTGGGGCTATAAAAATGTTTCTAGGGTTATGGGTTTCGAATTGATGGACAGAGTGTTGAGGAACGGTAGCAATGAATTGAAACACTTTTTTTTAGGCGATACTCAAGATGTTTTGGATGCACTCGTTTCAAAATATAGAGGTGATTCCAACTGCAATATTGTGGGCGCATATTCATTACCGTTTGCTGATGTTGACGATTTTGATTATGATGGCATTGCTAAAATGCTTGTCGACAGTGGCGCAAATACTATTTGGACAGCAATGAGGTCGCCCAAACAAGATGAATTCAATCAACGGTTGTCGAAGGTTTTGCCCAATGTTGTATGCATAGGTGTGGGCAGGGCGTTTAGATTGGCATTAGGAGAATTTAAAGAAGTGCCAAAAGCTGCGAAAAAGTTCGGGCTGTCAGGCATTTGGCTTAGAAAAACCAGCCTATGGAACACTTTGAATTGGTATTTCCAAAGTTGCTTTTACTTGGCATACTATTTCGTGCAAATAATAATTTTGCGGTTAATTCGTCGGAAAAGTTATGAGTAGCCAGATAACGTTTATCGGAGATGTGATGCTGGGCAGAATGATAGGCTCAAAGTATGACAAGCAGCCGTACAACATTGTTGCTCAGGAATTGCAAGATGTATGTAAATCGTCCGACTTGACCATTGCCAATTTGGAGTCGCCCGTAACAGTCACTAAAGATTCAGAAGCCGACCACTTGCAATTTGTTGGAAGCGAGCCAATTTTGAAGGAATTCTCATTTGTTAATCTGTTCACGTTGGCCAACAATCATATTAATGATGCTGCAGAAACAGGAATGGATGAAACCATTGATTTATTGGAACGAAACGGTTTCAAACATAACGGCTTATTTAAAAAATCCGATGAATACCAACCATATATTTATAATTCTGGCAATGAATCAATTGCAATAGTAATGGTTACCGATATGATGAACATTCCGTTTGATGAGAGCAACAAATGGCAATGTTTGCGAGTTGGCGAAACCAGAGTTAATGAGATTATCAGCCAGTTAAAAGCAAAAGGTTTTTTTGTAATCGTTTATGCGCATATTGGTGCGTTGTTTACAAGGTTTCCGAATCCTGCAACACGCGAGTTTTTGCACGGCTATATTGAAAGTGGGGCGGGGTGTGTTGTAACGGCTCATTCCCATTGTTTGGGCGGAATGGAAACGTATAAAGGCGTTCCTGTTTTTCACAGTTTGGGCGATTTTGTTATGGATGGAAATTCGTTTAGGCGGCGCAGAAGTGCCATTCTAACATTAAATATCGATGGCAGCCAGGTACAAGATTGGCTTTTGACACCAGCAGAAATAAATGACAATTATGAAACAGTGTCGCCAAGCAAAAAAACAGCGAGAAAAATGCTGAAAGATTTTGGCGCGGTGTCTATGAAAATTGAGAAGCACGGCAACAAATACAAATCATTTTACAAATGGCAATATAAAAAGGAAATGATAATACACACTTTCAGTACATTACGTTATCTGATACATACTAAAGGCGTATTTGGAATGATTAGGTTGGTATTTGTCAGATTTGAAGAAGTGTTTCGTATGTTCAAATGGGTTTCTACAGACCGAAGTAATGTGCAGCGCGATGATGATGCCATATTGCCTAACAGAAAGAAATTCAAGCAAGACGAATTATTTAAAAACTAACAACTATGTCCCCCGCCACACGCACACATTATACAAAACCGTCGCTTCTCACCCGAATTGGGCAGTTGCTTGCGACATTTTTTTCGTTGAAACACATTAAATGGTTGTTCTCGCTAACGGCTTATTATTTAATCAACTATGTGCGCGGACGGCGAAAAATGAAAGTCGGCAAACACACAAATATCCACCCTACGGCTATGATTCGCGAAGGCGAATTTGTCACAATTGGTGATAATTGTCTTATCAACCACAATGCATTGATACAGGCGGGGAAAACTGCCAATGGCTCAATAACAATCGGCAATTATGTGCATACTGGCGCCAATGTTATGCTGATTGCTTTCAATCACGGATTTTACACAAAAGATGTCCCGACTAAGGAGCAAGACTATGTTGAAGCGCCAATAGTTATTGGCGATGACGTCTGGATTGGCGGCGGTGCGATAATTATGGCTGGCGTAACAATAGGCAAAGGTGCGATAATAGCCGCGGGCGCCGTAGTAAACCGCGATGTTCCCGAATATGCCATTGTGGGTGGAGTACCCGCAAAAGTGTTAAAATACAGAACCGATGAGAAAGGATAAAATCCTGTTATTATATGCCGATGCCACTCAAACCTTGCCTGTAGCCCGCTCGCTGCACAAAAAAGGATTTTTTTTGGCGGGAGTTTATGCGTCGCGGCTCAGTTACGGCTATCCGTCACGGTTCATTAGCAAAAGATTTCTTTTTGCAGATGTAGAAAAATCACAAGCGTATTATCAGTTTGTCAGGCAGATACTTGAAAGAGAGAAATACGTTGCGGTTATCCCGATGAACGACGATGCCGCCGTTATGCTTAGCAAATACTCGACCGAACTGCGTCAGTTCACCGCATTCGTGATGCCCGATTACGAAACATTTTCAAGGGCATACGACAAGCATTTTCTTATGCGGCTTTGCCAGGAGAAGGGTTATCCGCACCCGCAAACGACAATTGTCGATGATGGCCATATAGAACAAATAGACGCTGATTCTTTGCAGTTTCCGTTATTGATAAAGCCGAATCTAACAAGCGGCGGCAGAGGTATGACGCTGATTAACAGCAAAGAAGAATTATTTGAGTTGTTTTCAGGCATATATGAAAAATACGGCAGTTGTCATTTGCAAACATTCATTCCGTCAGGTGGCAGTCAGGTAAAAATTCAGTTGTATGTGAATGAAAAGCAAGAACTTGTCCAATCTTCTGTAATTAAAAAGATTCGTTGGTACCCCGAAAATGGTGGTAGCAGTTGCTGCAACACTTCGGATGAGAATGATAAGATTGTCGGCATTTGTTATCAAATATTGAAAGATATCGGTTGGGTTGGTTTTGCCGATTTCGATACAATTGAAGACCCGCGCACAGGCGAGTTGCTGATAATGGAAATCAATCCGCGGTTGCCTGCGTGCGTCAAAACACCTTTCGCCGCAGGAATCGATTGGGCGGATATAATAGTGAGTGAATATTTGGGTAATCCGCATAGGTTTTACCAATCAGGCAAGAACGTTTATCTGCGGCATTTGGGTTTTGAAACATTATGGTTTTTCTACAGCAAAAGCCGTTTCAAGACAACCCCCAATTGGTTTAAATTCATTGGTCGCAACATTTTTTATCAAGATATCAGTTGTTTTTCCGACCCGCTGCCGTTCTTTTTTGGCACATTTGGGAATGTCATAAAACAACTTTCACCAAAATTCAGAAAAACTAAATCTGGCACACGATAGCATTATGAACATTCTAACCTTTGATATCGAAGAGTGGTTCCATATCCTTGATTTTGAGGAGACTCGCAACGAGGAGCAGTGGCGGACATACGAGGTTCGCATTTACGAGAATGTGGAGCGGCTTTTCCGCATACTTGAAGACACAAACTCGCGCGCCACTTTTTTTGTGGTGGGCTGGATAGCAAAGAATTACCCCGATTTGGTTCGTCGGATTGCCGAGAAGTATCAGATTGGCAGCCACACAATGAACCACCAACTCATTTGGGAGCAGACGCCGGCCGAGTTCCGCGAGGATGTGGAGTCGAGCGTGAAGTTTCTCGAGGATTTGACGGGCAAGAAGGTAACATCGTTCCGGGTGCCGGGCTTCTCAATTCGCGAGAGCGAGGGGTGGGCGTTCGAGACGCTTGCGGAGTTGGGCATCACCACCGATTGCTCTGTTTTTCCCGCCCATCACGGCCACGGCGGAATGCCAACCTACAGCCGCCCTGTGCCGAGCATTATCAGTCGTAACGGTATCACAATCAAAGAGTTTCCTATTACAACAAAAATCGTAGCCGGTCGCCATATCATTTTCACGGGCGGCGGTTATTTCCGGCTGTTTCCTTATCCGCTCATTAAGCGGTGGAGCAGCGGTCAGGAATATCTGATGTCGTACATTCATCCGCGCGACTTAGATGCCGGACAGCCATTTCTCAGCGGTCTGCCGCTCAAGCGCAAGTTCAAATCGTACGTTGGGTTGAAAGGGGCTGAGGCCAAGTTGCGCCGCTGGCTCACCGATTTTCCATTCACCGACATCGCCACTGCCGAGCAGCAAATCGATTGGTCGCAAGTGCCGGTGGTAAAGTTGGACTGAATCACCAGTTCACCATCCCGATAGCTATCGGGACACCAATTAAACATCCCCACAGTCTGAAGTCTGTTGTCCGTAGTCTGTAGTCCCAACTCTCGTCTTTTCATCCTATATATAATAGGTGTAAATCCCCGAAAAGCCCTTTTTCATGCTTGCCTTTAAAAATTTTGTTTTTCTTTGCGCCGATTTTCAAACCATAAGGAGATTTCTATGCAAAAGAACCTTGTAATTGTCGAGTCACCTGCCAAGGCCAAGACTATCGAGAAGTTTTTGGGAAAAGATTATATGGTCACATCGAGTTACGGACACATCCGCGATTTGGCCAAGAAAGGCTTCGGCATCGACATTGAGCATCAGTACAAACCTGAATACGAGATTTCGCCAGACAAGAAAAAACTTGTCGCCGATTTGAAAAAAGCCGCCAAAGACGCTGAAACCGTATGGCTCGCGTCCGATGAGGACCGTGAGGGAGAAGCCATTGCTTGGCACTTGTTCGAAGTGTTGGGACTGAAGGATAAAACAACCAAACGAATTGTCTTTCACGAGATTACCAAGACGGCCATTCTGCACGCCATTGAGAATCCGCGCGGCATCGACATCAATCTTGTCAACGCACAGCAGGCGCGCCGCGTGCTCGACCGCTTGGTAGGATTCGAGTTGTCGCCTGTGCTTTGGAAGAAGGTGAAACCGTCGCTGTCGGCAGGCCGTGTGCAGTCGGTGGCTGTCCGCCTGATTGTTGAGCGCGAGCGCGAGATTATGGACTTCAAGCCCGAATCGTCGTTCCGTGTTTTGGGCCAGTTCAACCACCCGACGCTCAAACTTGCAACCGACCTGAAAGCCGAACTCAACCATAAGTTCGCCAGCAAATCGGAGACCGAGAAATTCCTTGACGCTTGCAAATCAGCATCTTTCAGCGTTGCCGACATCAGTCAGAAACCCGCCAAACGCACACCAGCGCCGCCGTTCACCACTTCGACTCTGCAGCAGGAGGCCAGCCGCAAGTTCGGTTTTTCGGTTTCGCAGACAATGTCGCTCGCGCAGCGCCTGTACGAGGCAGGAAAAATCACCTATATGCGTACCGACTCGGTCAACCTGTCTGACGCCGCTGTTAAGGCAGCTTCGGAAGAGATTACCAAGCAGTTTGGCGCCGAATATCTGAAAGTTCGCCATTACAAAACGCAGACCAAGGGCGCGCAGGAGGCTCACGAGGCCATCCGCCCAACATATCTCGACAAGCCGACCATCACGGGCAACGCCAACGAGAAAAAACTTTACGAACTCATTTGGAAACGCACCATCGCGTCGCTTATGGCCGACGCCGAAATGGAGCGCACAACCATTAACTTGAACATTTCCAATTCGAAACATCTGTTTGTCGCTCAAGGCGAAGTCATCAAGTTCGACGGATTCCTGAAGGTTTACATCGAATCGACCGACGATGAGGACGACGAGCAGGGAAAAGCCATCCTGCCGAAACTTGCGGTGGGTCAGGCGCTCGATTACAACAACATAACAGCCAGCCAGCGCTTCTCGCAGCACCAGCCGCGCTACACCGAGGCCACTTTGGTGCGCAAGTTGGAAGAGTTGGGCATTGGCCGTCCATCTACCTATGCGCCAACCATTTCCACCATCCAGAACCGTGAGTATGTGGTTAAGGAAGACCGCCCAGGCTCGGAGCGCAAATACGAGGTGCTGACGCTGAAATCGGACAAAATCAAGGCCGAAACCAAGACCGAAAACTACGGCGTTGAGAAGGGCAAACTCTTCCCAACCGATATAGGTATGATTGTCAACGACTATTTGGTTGAGTGCTTCCCATCGATTTTGGACTACAATTTCACCGCCGAAGTCGAGAAGGAATTTGACGATATTGCTGAAGGTAAAATGGTGTGGTACAAAATGATAGACGAGTTCTATCATCCGTTCCACGACACAATAAACCGCGCTCTCGAGGTTACGGGGCGCAAAAATGGCGAGCGCGTTTTGGGTGTTCATCCCGAAAGCGGCAAGCCAGTGATTGTCAAGATTGGACGCTACGGTCCAATGGCGCAGATTGGCGACGGCGAGAACGACGAGAAACCGCAGTTCGCATCGCTTCGCCGCGACCAGCACATCGAGACCATCACTCTTGAGGAAGTGCTCGACTTGTTCAAACTGCCGCGCCAAATTGGTGAGTTTGAAGGCAAAACAGTTACCGTGGCCATCGGCCGTTTCGGTCCGTACGTGCGCCACAACAACTCGTTCTACTCGCTCAAGCGCAATGTCGACGACCCTTACACCGTCACGCTCGAGCGCGCCATCGAACTCATCAACGAGAAACGCGAGGCCGAAAAGAACAAGGTGATTAACATTTTCGAAGGCAAAGACGGTCAAATTCAGGTACTTAACGGATTCTACGGACCTTACATCGCTTTCGACGGCAAGAACTACCGCATTGCCAAAGGCACCGACGCCAAAGCATTGACGGTGGCTGATTGTGAGGAAATTATCAAGAACAGTGCCGACAAGCCAGCCAAAAAGCGCGTCACCAAAAAAACGAAATGATTCTCGAAAGCGACATAGCGCAGTATCTCGACACCCGCCGACCTGACAATCTGAAGCAGTTCAGCACGTTGGAAGGATTTTTAGGCAGCCAACTTTACAGCGAGCCCGACTTGCAAAAGTCTGTCGACGTGCAAGTTGCAATCATCGGCATCGACGAGACGCGCAACGCCTATCCAATGCCGTACGCTGCCAAAGCCGACAATGTGCGCTATTGGCTCTATCAGTTGGCGGCCTTCAACAACCTGAAAATCACCGACTTCGGCAACCTGATTTTGGGCAACAGCGCAGCCGACACCTATTCAGCCGTCAGTTACATAACCGAGTCGCTCGTCAGCGGCGGGGTTATACCTATATATATAGGTGGCTCTCACGATTTGACTCTGCCGATAGTCGAGGGGCTTTGGCGCGCCAAGGGCAAGATTGAAATCGGGCTCATCGATTCGTGTTTCGACATCGCTGATAGTCTGAACGCTACTTCTCGGTCGTATCTTCTTGACATTCTGCGGAAATTCACCAGCAGTGTAAAGTGCAACGTCATCGGTAGCCAGGTCTATTTCACATCGCAGAGTCAGTCCGATTTGCTCGATGAGTATGGGGTTGATAAATACCGATTGGGCGCAGTCCGCCAGAATATCAATAGTTTAGAGCCAGTCTTGCGCGACTGTGACTTCGTCTCGTTCGACGCCAGTGCGGTGCGCCAGGCCGATATGCCAGCCGCTCATCAGCCGAGTCCGAACGGTCTTTACACCGAGGAAGCCTGTCAGTTGGCCAATTTCGCGGGTATCAGCGACCGTTCGAAAGCCTTCGGCATTTTCGGCATCGTTTCGCACAATACGCCTTTGGATATATCGGCGCACCTGACCGCCCAAATAATTTGGCATTATATATATGGTGTGTCGCAGCGTGAGAATGACTATCCGGCGTGCGATTTCGACCGCTACAAGAAGATTTTTGTCAAGTTGGAGGCCCCGAATACCAGCCTTGTTTTCTATCAAAACCCCCAAAACAACCGTTTTTGGATGGAAATGGCTCAAAAAAACAATGCGGGCAGTGTGGTGGTTTCCTGCTCCAAAGCCGATTATATGGCGTTGGTTAATAACGAAATACCGGAGCGAATCAAGAAAACTTTTGTGCGATACGGCATCTGAAAAAGGTCGTTTGTGTAAATATTAACAGCAAATTGTTAGCATCGGCATTGTTTGTAAATTTTTTATTTATTTTTAGGCCCATTCTACAGAGTAGTGAATGATTTTATGAATTGTCGACGTCTAATGACGATAGTGCTGGTTGCACTTGCTTTTACTGGGAAGGCGCAGACCGAGAATTTTTCCAGCTTGAGTATGTTCAACTATATGTACTATAACCCGGGTTACGCGGGCGACGGCAACGAGATAGAGGCGAGAGCATTGGTGAGGAGCCAGTGGATGGGTTTTGAGGGCGCTCCTCAAACTCAAACGTTCAGCATCGATGCTCCGTTTAAGTTGTTTGGCATAAGAAATGGCGCAGGTTTGACGATTATTAACGATGAAATCGGAAATTTTCAAAACATTGGTTTGAATTTTTCGTATGCGTACAGACGTCAAATGTTGCAAGGTGAAGTTGGATTTGGCGCAGGCTTGGGAATGACTAATCAGTCGTTCAAGGGGCAGTGGATTTTTCCTGACGGAAATCAAAACGACCCCTGGGTGCCGCAAAACACCGATGACAAGCCAATGTTCTTTGATATGAATTTGGGATTCTACTATAGTTCCGGGAATGTGTATTTGAGTTGCTCAATGCGCAATTTGTTGCAGTCGCAAATCAAATACTCATCGTCAACGACGGGAGCGGAGGTGAAACCTTCGTATTGTGCGCGTCAGTTGTTTATGGGGGCGGGGTATGAGTATCAGCTGGCAAATCCGCTGTTTACGGTTAAACCAAACCTTTTCATTGCAACCGATTTCGCCACAACATCCTTCCAGTTGGCCGGAATACTGACTTATAGCGAGAAATTCTACGGAGGTGTGGCCTACAAACCGATTGACGCGTTAACATTTCTGGCCGGAATGTCGCTGCCATCGGGCATTGAAGTCGCAGTTTCGTATGATTTAACCACGAGCAGTATAATAAATTACAGCAATGGCTCGTTTGAGTTTATGGTAGGTTATTCGTTTAGCTTAGACCGGAATAAGGACAATCGAAAATATAAGAGCGTCCGATTCCTATAAAATTTTGGATATTATTATTTTTTTATTGAATTTTAAAGTGTGAAAACAAATACAATTGGGATATGAAAAAGTTAGCTTATTTGAGCGCTGTATTGCTCATTATTTCAGGCTGTGGCTCAGGTGGTAGCGGCGAGTTGACTGGTGTTCAAAACAGAAATGCGAACTACAGTGCGCCGCCGTTCGGTATGGTTTTGGTGAAAAAAGGCAGCTACCGTATGGGGCCGAGTGACCAGGATGTGCCTTGGGCTACTACAGCTCAATCGAAGACCGTTTCGATTCCGGCATTCTGGATGGATGAAACCGAAATCACTAATAACGAATATCGTCAATTTGTTTATTGGGTGCGTGACTCTTTGGCTTACAGATTATTAGGTGAGCAGATTGATGCATACTTTATCTCTGAAGACCAATATGGTGAGCCGATTGATCCGCCGTATATCAACTGGGATGAGCCTATCAACTGGGCTGGCGAAGAGGAGAAGACAATTCTTGAGGAGTTGTATTATCCTGAGCACGAGCGTTTCTATCGCCGTCGCGATATTGACACTCGCAAACTGGTGTACGATTATTTCTGGATCGACTATCAGCAAGCTGCGCAAAAGTTCACTTTCGAGAACGAAACCCGCCGTCACTATAACTATAAAACGGGTCAGTACGATGGCGAAATCTACAACTTGGAAGGCAAGCGAGTTCCAATCAAAGACCGTTCGTCGTTCATTATGCACGATAAAGTACATGTTTATCCTGATACTCTATGCTGGATTGGTGACTTCTCGTATTCTTACAACGAGCCGATGACAAATATGTATTTCTCAGCTCCACAATATGATAATTATCCGGTAGTGGGTGTTACTTGGAAGCAGGCAACTGCATTCAGCATCTGGAGAACCCAATTGTTGAACAATTTCCTTGCGCGAGAAGGCCAACCATTCGAGCAGGATTATAGACTTCCGATGGAGGCAGAGTGGGAGTATGCAGCCCGTGGCGGCAACGATTTGGCCGTATATCCTTGGGGCGGTCCCTACACTCGTAACGACAAGGGTTGCTTCCTGGCCAACTTCAAGCCTTTGCGTGGCGACTACTTGGACGATGGAGGTATGTACACTGTTGAGGTGGCCATCTACGAACCCAACGATTTCGGTTTGTATGATATGGCCGGCAACGTGGCCGAGTGGACAAGCTCTGCTTTTGACGAGAGCAGCTACACATTTACTCACGACCTGAGTCCTGATTATAAATACAACGCATTGCCGGATGACTTGGCTGTTATGAAGAGAAAAGTTGTTCGTGGCGGTTCTTGGAAAGACATTGCATACTTTTTGCAGAATGGTTCGAGAACATACGAGTATCAGGATTCTGCCAAATCGTATATCGGTTTCCGTTGTGTAAGAACTTATATGGGACCTGATGAGACTGGTGCAAAATCAAATGTTTATCAATAAGAAACTTAAAAGAAGTATTTAATCAATTAAAATAGAACTATGAGTATTGCCGAATTAACCCAAAGTAGGGGGTACAAAAACTTTATGAAGTATGTGTATGGATGGGGTGCATCAATCGTACTTGTTGGTGCGTTGTTCAAAATCCAGCACTACCCAGGCGCTTCAATAATGTTGATTATTGGACTTTTGACTGAGGCGTTAATATTCTTCTTCTCAGCATTTGAGCCATTGGCAGAAGAATTGGATTGGACATTGGTATTCCCTCAGTTGGCTGGTTTGGAAGATGACGATGACGCTCCTGCGGCCGTCAAGCCAAGTCGCAAGTTCGATAGGGTTCAGGACCCTGCCGAGATTGTAGCGAATGCCGGTGGCGGAGTCCGTGGTGTGAGTGCTGCTCCTGTTGAAGGCGGCGCGCCGGTTAGCGGTGGAGTTGTTTATGCAGGAGGAAGCGGTTCGGCTTTAGCCAAGTTTGACGAAATGATTGAGAAGGCCGAAATCACTCCTGGAATGTTTGAGAAATTAGGCAAAGGTTTGGCAAATCTTAACAAGACTATCGACCAAATGGGAGCCACAGTTGACGCCAGTGTTGCAACTCAAGATTTTGTAACAAAGGTGAAGGCCGCTTCCGACTCGGTTGCCGGTTTGGGCGACGCTTACAAGAAATCGACAGAAGCTTTGTCTGCATCGGTTGGTGTTCTGTCTGAGTCATATACAAATTCGGCACAAGCCTTTAACGAGGCCAACGGCCAGGTTGCTGAGGCTTACTCGCAGTTTGCGAACAAACTCGTTGGCGAGCTTAACTCGGTTGGCGATTTGGGTTCGGAGTACGTACAGAAACTGGGCGGTCTGAACAAAAATCTTTCAGCACTCAATTCAGTTTATGAGTTGCAACTCGAGAATATGAACAAGCAGGTTGAGTCTTCGAAAGAATATGTGAACGACTTCGGCAGTATGCTTGACAATATGAATCAGACAGTTGAGAATACAAAGAAACTTAATCAAGGTGTTCAACTTTTGGAGCAGAATGTCGCCGCTTTGAACAACGTTTACGGCAACATGCTTTCATCGCTGAATATTAAGTAATTAAAGAATAGGAGAAGCTATGGGTCACGGCAAGGAAACGCCTAGGCAACAAATGATTGGCTTGATGTACTTGTTCTTAACTTGTATGTTGGCTTTGAACGTGTCAAAAGACGTATTGGATTCTTTTGTGCTTGTGAGTGAGAGTTTGGAGAAAACTGTTGACAACTATAAGACAAAAAACCAAAAGGTTTATGATGAGTTCGAAAAGCAGCTTACAATTAATGAGAACAAAGTTAGGCCGTGGAAGGAAAAGGCCGATAAGATTAAGGCGTTAACAGATAGCTTGTATAATCAAATTGAGGGATATAAAGTCGGTTTCATCACATTGGCTGAAGGCTCTAACGTTGAGAACGTTATCAAGCCCGGTCGTTTTGTTTTGGACTCGCTGAACTCAAAGGATAACATAGACCTTGGTGGTCAGTATTTTATTTTGGAGGGACGAGGCGCTGAATTAAAAACCAAGATTGAGGAATATAAGGCAGCAACCTTGTCATTGGTTCCGGAATCTGAGGTTAGCATTATCAATAATATTGAAGGTGCGCTAAATACCGAGACTCACGTCTCAAAGGAAGGCGTTGTTCATACTTGGGAAAGCCGCACGTTCGAGCACGTGCCTGCAATCGCGGATATTGTAATGTTGGAAAAACTTAAAACTGACATTAAGAACGTTGAGACTGATGTAATCAACTATTTGTTCAAGCAAATTAGTGCCGGTGATTTCAAATTCAACGCGTTGTCGGCTACAGTTATTCCGAACTCCAACTATGTGATGAGAGGCAACGAATACACCGCAACCGTTTTCTTGGCGGCTTTCGACTCTACTCAGGCCCCTGAAATACTTGTCGGTTCTTATAAGAAGACAGGACCAGAGAGTTATGAAATGGTTGGCGCTTACGAGACACTGACAGTAACACGAGGTAAAGGTGTGTATAAGAAAGTTGCTTCATCGCTTGGTGAGCGCAAGTGGGGCGGTTTGATTCGCATACCTCGTCCCGACGGCACTGTTTCAAGCTATCCTTTCGAGGAGGCATATCAAGTGGCTGAGCCGAGTCTGGTTATTTCACCGACAAAGATGAACGTGTTCTACTATGGTGTTGAGAACCCTGTTGCCATATCAGTTCCGGGCATTCCGGCTGACAAAATCAAGGTTAGCATTCCCGATGGCGGAGCCACAATTAAGAAAGTTGGTAGTAGCTATGAGGTTAAGCCTACCAAACGTAGCGGTACAGTGAGTGTGGCGGTTGCCGCTGAAATCGACGGCAAACCCAAAAATATGGGAAGCATGTTGTTCCGTATCAAAACCATTCCTGAGCCAAAGGCAAAGGTGATGGGTTACAGTAGCGGCAACATTGAGAAGACAATTTTGAGCGCAGCGTCTGGCGTTCAAGCTGATTTGGAGGATTTTGTATTCGATTTGAAATTTAAAATCACCAAGTATACCGTTACAACCACTGTCAGTGGCGGTATGACAAAAGAAATCAAAAAGACAGGCGGAACCTTTGACAATGAGGTAAAAACATTGATTAAAGGTTTGAAAGCAAATTCAAAACTTATTATTGAGGATATTGAGGCGGTGGGACCGGATGGAGTTCCAAGAGCGCTGTCACCTATAGTATTCAAGGTTAAATAAAAACGAATTAGTATGAAAAAGTTATTTTTAGTGCCGGTTTTGTTGCTGGGTATGTTCTTGGGGAACAATACAGTAGCACAGGTTGTCTTGGATGATATATATGCACCAGACCACGTTCCAAACAGGAAACCAATTCCATACGCATATTTGCGCGAGGCCGATGCGATGTATAAGAAGCGTGTTTGGCGAGTTATTGATTTGCGTGAGAAGATTAATTTGAATCTTTATTACCCGACGTCTCCAATCAAAGACAGAATGAGTTTGATTGACTTGTTGCTGAATGGTATTGCCAATGAGGGTGTTACCGCTTATAATACTGACGATGACCGTTTTACTCAGCCGATGAGCCGTACGCAAATTGATAATGTTTTTGATGCCGTTGAAAAATCGCAGAATTACACTGATGAGAATGGTGACGAGCAGACGGTTATGATTAAAGGTGAAATTACAAGTAGCGAGGTGAAGCAGTATTGGTTGAAAGAAGATTGGTTCTTCGACCGCAAGCATTCCACAATGAATGTCCGTATTCTCGGTATCTGCCCAATCCGTTTCTATGTAAAAGATGGTGATGAAGGTGAGGATGCGGAAATGCGTAAGACTATGGCTTTCTGGATTTATTTCCCAGAGGTTCGTCGTATTTTGGCCGACCACGAGGTGTTCAACAACAATAACGATGCTGAGCGTCGCACCTTCGATGACATCTTCTTTAAACGCTATTTCAACAGCTTCATTGTGAAGGTTTCGAATGTGTACGACGACCGAAGCATTCAGGAATACTCGCTTGGAATCCAGTCGTTGCTCGAAGCAGAAGCTTTGAAGAAACAGATTACTGATTACGAGCAAGATTTGTGGGAATACTAATTCGTATTATTCATAGTAATTGAAGAGGGCAATCGAGAGATTGCCCTTTTTTATTCAATGATACGTTGATGATGAAGTTGTTGTTGTGATAGTAAATCAAAGCTTAACTGATTATTTTTTCTCGTCCAACGAAAAATGCCGACAAACGGCAAGTATCCATTATCCAACCAATTGCCAAGCTACCGGTTATGCATACAATTAATGAAACAACAAGAAATATCAGGCCCGTTGGGTCGAAAGACAGTATCGGAATAAATTGTTTGCACACGATGGTGAAAATGGGAGAGAACAGGAATAATACTAGAGTATTTCTTCCCAAGAATAGCATAATTTTCAACCAAAATCCTTTTAAATGTGAATATATGAAGAGGAAGAAACTTATTGACAAATAAACGATGAGAATTCCACCCCCAGCATCTGAATGTAGATTGTCGGGGTTGATAATCAGAAATGCAAGGGCAATTATTGAGAGAATTGATGGACGGAAAATATCTAAAAAGGAGAGAGTACTATTCCGAATAACAATACCGGTGAGAAAATATAGCGACAGAGGCAGAGAAATCAAACCAAAGCGAGAATAAGAAAAGAAGAAGATTGCAGTTAGTATATATTGTGTAAGGAATTTTGACTTCAATAATTTTAAAATAGCATAATAGGTTGTGCCACATAAAATTACTGATTGTAGATACCAATATGGGCCAATGGGGTTGATTAAGAGTTTGTTTATAAAAACACCAATTGTGAGGTTATCAATATGTTCACGAATCGGAAGTATAGATGCCGCCAGTATGTAGCCGATTTCCATTACAAAGTAGGGAACCGTAAGCCATAATATGGTTTTGAAGAAGTGGATGGTAGGTTTGTTGAAGTTCATCAAATAGCCAGATATTAGCAGGAATACTGGCATATGGAATGTGTAAACAACTTGTTTTGCGTAAGGGTGCAGTTCGCTAAAGTAAACCAAATGAAAACCAATCATCAGGATAATCATAACGCTTTTTAAAAAATCCAACTCACCGATGCGAGTTGATTTTGCCGGGGAGGTCATTGTTTCCATTATATTTATTATCAGATTTAGTGTCGCATAGTATGTGTCGGCACGTTAGTGAGTGCAAAATAGGTCATTTTTCTTTTCAAATCACTTGAAGGAAAGGAAATATAAAGTGAAGTGGCTAATCCAGAGTGTCGGAAGTTGCAGCAGCTGAATTATCGGCATCTTCAAAATCGTCGTTGGCGGCGTTTTCCGACGGATAAAGAATATCAAGTATGCGGTTGATTCCCACGCCGTTGCGATTGTTGTTCCGCAGAATGACAATGGTGGCGCTGTCTTGCGGAATCCGCACCAGCGATGTCTTGAAACCGTGCCACCAGCCGCTGTGGAAGTAAATTGGGATCTCGCTTTTGCCAAACTTGCCTATACGCCAGCCGTAGCCGTAGTTTGAACGCGCCTTGGGGCGCTTGCCCATCGGCTGAAAGGCCAGTTGCAGCGTGTCGGGATTGATGATTTTCCCCGAATAGAGCCCCTGGTCCCAGCGGAACAGGTCGGCGGTGGTGGAATAGATGCCCTTGTCGCCCAGAAAATGGTCGAGATAGTTGTCGTCGGCAGGTGTGCGGCCACGAGCGTATCCGGTGGCTCGCGGCGGGTAACTGACGCTTTTCATTGCGCGGTAGGCGAATGTATGCGTCATCCCCAATGGCTTGAAAATGTTTTCTTCCAGATAGTTCTCGAATTTCAACCCCGAAACGGCTTCAACCACAGCGGCCAAAACGGCATAGCCCGTGTTGCTGTACTGGAAGCGGCGGTTTGGCAGGTAATAGCGCCCGGCGTTGGCTTCAATCAGTTCGGACACAATCTGTTGGTTGCTGAAATAAGGGTCGTCAAGCATCTTCTTCCGGTCGCACAGATAGTGGTAGTTTGGCAAACCTGAACGATGCACCAGCAACTGGTGGATGGTAATATCGGGATAAGGAAAACCCGACAGGTACTTGGCAGCACTGTCGGTCAGACACAGGCGACCGCGCTCGTAGAGCTGCAGGATGGCCACGGCCGTGAACTGCTTTGAGACGGACGCCAGCTGAAACGCCGTGGTGTCGGTAATCGGCTCTTTCGTGCGGATATTGGCCAATCCGCAGCAGCGCCCATACAAAATGCTGTCTTTCTGCCCAACAAGTACGGCGCCGCTGAAATTGCCGTTTTGGCAGAGCTTGCCAATCAGCGTGTCGATGGATGCAATCTGCTCATCGGTATAAGTGAACTTTGTGGCTTTCTGCGGCTGCTCAACAACGGCCGGTTCCGCCGTTTCCGTGAGGTTCTGCCGGCATTCAATGTGGCACACAACCACCATTGCCGCCGCTGCCGCAAGCATCGGCCAAACTTGTTTTATGCAGTTTTTAATCATCGCTTTTTGTTGTGACTGCAAAGATAAGTTTCTGGCCGATTTAATTAGAAAGGTTTTTGGCGAATCGTTTTTCGCGAAAATGGCTGAAACATCGCTCTGCAGAACAATTGGTTCGTGTTTTCAGTTGGCGTTTGTGTTTAGGTTTTCGATTTTCCGTTTGCGTTTGCGTTAATCATTTGTATCTTGCAACAACAAAATCACACTATTGTGACAAAGCACAGATTCATAATTCTTGCGGCATTGCTGATTGTGGCGGCTTCAGCGGGCGCACAGGACGGCAATTTTGAAGCAATGGCCAACGCTTCGGTTATGCAGAGCGGACTTTGGTCGGTGAACAACAACCAGGCGGGATTGGCTGATTTGCAGCGTTTTGCCGTCGGCATCAACTACCAAAACCGTTTCCAATTGGCCGAAACAAGCACCAAATCGGCGGCTGCCGCCATTCATACTCGGACGGGCAATTTTGCCTTGAGTTTCAATAGGTTCGGCTATTCGCAATATTCCGAAAACAGCTTCGGCTTGGCCTATGCGCGCACGTTTGGCGAGCGGGTGTCAGCCGGTCTGCAGTTCGACTATCTCAACATCAACCAACCGTCGGCTTACGGCAAAAACGGTGTTTTTCTATTTGAAGTGGGCTTGATTGCCAAACCCATTACCAACCTGCAGATTGGCGCCCACATCTACAACCCCACAAAGGCCAAAATGGCTGAATATGAAGACGAACGCGTCAACACATCGTTCCGGTTGGGCGCGAGCTATTTCTTCTCTGACATTGTGCAGCTTGCCGCCGAAGTTGAAAAGACAATGCAGACCGACTTGCGCTATAAGGTTGGTCTTGAATATCAGATAATCAGCAATTTATACTTGCGCACAGGCTTCCGTTCAAAGCCGAATGAGTTCTGCTTTGGCGCGGGCTACACCTTCAAAGGCTTGACGTTCGACTTCGCGTTTTCGACGCACCAGTACCTGCCAATGTCAACACAAGTTTCATTAAAATACTCATTATGAGCGCGTTGTTTGAGTTTTGGCCTTTCGTCGGGAAAGTGTTGCTGACTACCCTTTTCCAACTGCTCTCGATTTTCGGGGTGTTCTTTGTTTTCGGGCTGATACTCTATCTGTTAGCGCGATACACGCGGCGGCTTTTCGTCAACATTTTGGGTGAAAAATCCGACATCTACTTCACCGGTTGGATAGGCACGCCGGTGCACGAGTTGGGGCACGCACTGCTCTGCATCCCGTTCCTGCACCGAATCACCGAGATAAAACTCTACTCGCCCAATGGCGAAGACGGCACTTTGGGCTACGTCAACCACGCCTACAACCCGCGTAACCCGTGGGCACAAATCGGCAATTTCTTCATCGCTTTGGGGCCGATTCTGTTCGGCTCGCTGATTATCTATCTGTTAGTCAGATTCTTGCTGCCAAATAATCAGGCGCTACTGACCGCACTTCACGGCTCGCCGGCGAGTTTCACATCGCTGTCGGGATTTATGTCGCTGATGGTGAGCGTTTTCGCTTCGTCGTCCGATATGATTTACACGCTTTTCACCGGCGGCCACCTGCACCAATGGCAGTTTTGGGTGTTTCTCTACCTTGCCATCTGCATTTCGGCGCATATGGAATTGAGCCCGCCCGACCTTAAAGGCTTGGGCTCGGGGCTGCTTGCAATAATTATCATTCTACTGATAGTCAATATTATATTGATTCTTTTGAATGTCGATGCAATGGTGATTGGCACGGCTGTGGGCCGATGGACAAGTCTCACAACCGGAATTTTCACGTTGGCGGTCGCCATTTCGGCAATGACCTGCCTTGCGAGTCTCATAGTTCTGAATATCATATCATTGATAATCAATAAGAAAATTTTTATTTGATGCTTCGGTTTGTTCTTACATCGATGTTTCTTCTTGCAGCCGTCGGGCTTTATGCCCAAACCGATGGCGACGGGCGGCAGACGGTTGAGACTTTGATGGAAAATCTGTCGGAAGAACTCGAAGAAGATGCTGATATTGAGCAGATTGCCGAAGATTTGGAATATTTCTTGCAAAACCCCATCAATCTGAATACGGCCACGGCCGAAGACCTTGCCAAACTGCATTTTCTGAACGAGTTTCAGATTGCAAGCCTTACCGACTATGTGCGGCGCAATGGCCCGATGCTCACTCTCTACGAGTTGGCGATGGTTGACGGCTTCGACCAAACCGATATTTTCCGCCTTCTGCCGTTTGTCAAGGTGGCCGATGCGGGCGACGAATCGAAATTCAGCCTGAAACGTGCCGTCAAGTATGGGCGCAACGAACTTTTCAGCCGCGTGTCGCTCGTTGGCGAAGAGCAGGATGGCTTTGCAGATGTGCCTGATTCAGTGCGCATTGCCGAGCCAGAAAAACACTATCCGGGCAACCGCGCGAAGATTTTCAGCCGCTACTCGTTTAACTTCAACCGCCAACTGATGGCCGGCATCACGGCCGAGAAAGACCCGGGCGAACAGTTTTTCCGCGGGCATCAGCGCCACGGCTTCGATTTCTATTCGGCCTACGCCGCCATTCACGATATTGGCCCCGTCGAGACGCTGATTGTGGGCGATTTTCAGGCGAAATTCGGTCAGGGATTGGTTGCGTGGTCGGGTATGTCGACGGGCAAATCGGCCTTTGTGATGGACATCCGCAAAAAGGGCGCGGGCATTCGCAAATACTCATCGGCCGACGAGAACCTTTTCTACCGCGGTGTGGCCACCACGCTCAAATTCGGGCAGTTCAGGGCCACCGTTTTCGGCTCGCACAAGAAGATTGACGCCACGCTCGCAAGTCAGGACACGGCCGCATCGGAAGAAGCAGGATTCACTTCGTTCGGCACCGTTGGGCTGCACGCCACGCCAAAGCAGATTGAGAAGGAAGATGTTGTAACAGAGAGCGTTTGGGGCGCCAACATCAATTTCAACCGCAACAATCTGCGAATCGGGGCAACCGGGTTGGGCTATCAGTACGACAAGGCTTTTGTGAAACGCGAGACACCACTCTACAAGTTCGATTTTGACGGCCGTAAGAATTTGAATGTCAGCGTCGATGCGCAATATTCGTTCAGCGCGCTCTATTTATTTGGCGAGTACGCGATGTCGGCCAACGGCGGGCGCGCGGCGGTTGTGGGCTCGCTGATGAGCCTTGCGCCGGGACTTCGGGCATCGGTGCTCTACCGCAACTACAGCCGTGATTATCAGGCACAATACGCGGGCGGTTTTGCCGAAGGCGGAAAGACGCAGAACGAAGAAGGATTCTTTTTCGGCATCGAAGCCACGCCCATAAAACGTTGGAAATTATCGGCTTACTACGACATCTACCGCTTCTCGTGGATAAAATACGGACTGAACGCACCATCGCGCGGCAACGATTTTCTGGCTCAAGCCGAATTTGCGGCAAACCGCTCAACATCAATGGTTTGGAAGGTGAAATACGAAACCACGCAAACACAAGGCTCTGCCGATGACGGCAAAATCCAACCGCTTGCCGACCTTTCGCGCTGGACAGTGCGTTACCATCTGAATTATGCTGTGAATCAGCGTTGGACGCTCAAGAGCCGCATCGAATTGTCGGGCTACAAAAACGGTGACGCCGCCACCGAAACAGGCTGTCTGCTCTATCAGGACGTGGCCTGCACGCCTTTCTGGTTTCCGCTGAATCTGGCAGTGCGGTACGCCATCTTCGAAACAACTTATAACTCACGCATCTACGCCTACGAGAGCGACGTGCTCTACTCCTACTCAATACCGATGGTGTACGGCCGCGGCACCCGCACCTACCTGCTTGCATCGTGGTCGCCCGCCAAAAACCTGACTGTTTGGGCAAAGGCGTCGCGCACCTGGTACGCCGACAAGCAAACCATCGGCACCCCGCCCAATATGATTGACGCCAACCACCGCACTGAATTCAAGTTTCAGGTAAGGTGGAAGTTTTAGTTTACTCCAAAATCTTCACCGCCATCGATTTCAGCTGCTGCCAGCCGGCCTGGTCGGTTAGGCGCACCATAAAGTGGTAGTCGCCCGGGTCGACGTCGGCCGGAATGTCGATGTTGATGGTTGCCGTGTATGTTTGTTGCCCTTCCGGGATGTCGAAATCGCTGTTGAACACCCACGGATTCACGGGCTTTTTCTCGGCCTCAATGTCGCATTCGGCCGCCGAAGTGCTGTGTGTGTGGTGGTCGAAATTGTTGTGAACCTCAATGTTATAACTGCCCAACTCCACATTGTCGGAAAACTGATAGTGGAAAGCAATCACGCCGCCGCGTTTAAACTGCTGACAATCAACGGGACACGTCTGCTCGCCATCGGCAGTGATTTCGGGCAGCGTCATATCCTCCGTTTTATCGGAACTGCTGCACGCACAGAGTGCGCACAGCAGAAGCGATGAAAAAATGCTTTTTTTCATACTTTAATCGTTATGTGAATGTTCGTGTTCATCGTCGTCATCATCGTCATCCTCAACAATTTCGATGTGGCATTCGGCCGTTGTTTGCTGACCTTCCTTGTCGGTAACCGTGAAGTGAAGATGATACTCACCAAGCGGCGCATCGGCAGGAATATCGATGTGCTCGTGAAACTCTATATTCTTGACTCCTATGTATTTACCATCGGTGAACGATTTCTCGATTTCAAAACCGCTGCCTTCCTCCTGATGAATTTCGATGTCGATTCGGCTGATTAATCCTTCGGCCACAACATCGGCTTCAAGGTGCAGGTCGTGCCCGGGATGGGTGTGGCGGTTGTTGTCGTGCCCCACTTCGGTGAGCGTAATTGTCGGTTTTTCAGGTGTTTCGTCATCTTTGTTGCACGATGCAAATACAAATGTCATAGCTGCTAGAGCCGCCATAAGGCTCATATTAAATATCTTTCTCATTATTGTAAATCTTTATTTATTAAACATTTAAATTGTTTTTGTTTTTCGTTTTCAGTTAGTGCTTTTAATTATTGTTTGTGTTTTTAGTTAGTGTTTGTGTTAACGTTTAAAACTCCCATCCCGCCATAATCGAAAAATTCCGGCCAGCCTCCGGCACATCAATAAGCCGGTAATAACTGGTGTGGTCATAATAACGCTTATTCAGCAGATTATCAGCGTGAAGCGACAGACTAATGCTACTTTCCGCAAAGCGAAATCTGTGGCTTGCCGACAGATTTAGCGTCCAATAACCATCGGTTGGCTTTTCGGGCGGCACTATATTGTCCTGTTTTCCAACTATATGCACATCCAGCCCGACAGAACCCTCGCCGTGCCGCTTGTGGCTGTACTTGAGCCCCGCATCGGCCGACCACGGCATTGAGAACGGCAGCGTGTAGCCCTTTTTCGCGCCCGACAGCTGCTCGGCATACAGATACTCGCCTTTCAGTTCGGCATCAATGTGCCGCGTGATTTTGCAAGTAGTCTGACACTCAACACCATAGCGCAAGACTTCGGTCTGCGTGTAATGGTACAGTTGCAGCCCTTCCTCGTATAACGACGTGGGGTTCAGATAGATATAGTTCGGAAAATAGTTCACGTACGGCTCAATCTGAATGCTGGCTACCTTGTTGGCCCAATAGGCGCTCACGTCAAGTTGGTACGACACTTCGGGGTTGAGTTCGGCATTGCCGCGCTCGTAGCGGAAAATGTGATAGTTGATGCCGTCGGCGCCC
>JAEEGK010002835.1_pt1 | contig 43501 bp, 24 predicted proteins | sample 8958771 | NCBI WGS metagenome assembly JAEEGK01 (sample SAMN16246547, study PRJNA631951) | gut metagenome | biome: gut microbiome; feature: rumen; material: SC-attached | host: Bos | place: Iran: Karaj | collected 2018-10
TAAAGTTTATCCTCCTAAAGATAGTGAAGTTAATACTACTGTTAATACTGGGACTAATTTGTCTATTCCTAAATCTTATGCTGTTGGGTTTAGAGTAAGTAATAATAAATATTAGATATATCAAATTATAATACAAATATAAAAATTATATTTAATTTTTTTTTTTTTTTTTGGTTTTATTTTATTTTCTTTTTGATTAAATTATAATAAAAATTATTTTTAAATTAAATTTATATGAAATTATAAAAATTTTTTATTTGAATAAATAATGTTTTTTAACTTTTAATATGAATAAATATAATCATTTACTTATTTCATTTCTTTATTTTTTATTTATTTTATTTATTTGTATTATCATTATCTAATTTAAATAATCCTTTAATTTTATTAAGTGTTTTCCCTTTCTTATGTTCACTAATAACTTTATCTAAAACACTTTTAAACTCTTGATTATTAAGAACACCATTAGCAAATTGTTCAATTAATTTATTAGTTTCTTCTTCAGAATCATCAGAATTATAAGCTTTAGACAAAACAACAATAATATGACTTAAATTTTTATTATTTTCTCCTAAAACCATTTTAGGATCATTTTGTAAAATTTCCATTAAAAATTTATTATTTAACTTTCCTTCAGTATGATCTTGAGTAATTGGTAAATTATTAACCCAAATATCTAAATATTTATTTAAATCATTTAATTCAGTCCCATGATACTTAATAACTTTCCCTAAAGCCGAAACTGCATTATCTTTCGCAAATTGCATATCTTCCTTATCTGCTTTAGGTATATTATTTGGGAAAGTCATTGCATTAATTATACTATTTAATAAATCATTTTCATAAGTTTTAAAATTATTTTTAGTAAATTTAGCAAAAATTCCTAATCCATATGCGGCAGCATTTCTTAATTCATAATCTTTATGAGTTGAATAAGTTATCATTATTTTTGCTATATCAGTCCAAATATTTCCTAATAAATCTTGTTGTAAAAATTCTGCCATGTCATCAATTATTAAAACTCCTAATTTTTTTTCAAAAGTTGATGATTGTTCATTAAAATATTTTGGTAAGTAATTTTTTAAAAATTTTTCAACTATTTCTAAAGTTAAATTTTTATGAGTATCAAATAAAGTTCCAAAAAATTCTGAAAAAGAAGTTTGTACTTCTTCTAATTCTTCTATTTCATCTTGAATCTCATCAATTGCTTCTTGTTCACTATCTAAATCTTCTTCATCATCTGAGAAAATTTTATTATTTCCTGTTTTTTTATCATTTTCTATTTCTTTTTCAGTATCTAATTTCTGTTTATTTAAATTTATTCTATTTTGTTCAACTTTATCAAAAATTTGTAATAATTTTTCTGATAAATCATTTATTTCTGGTGTAGTTAAAAATAATTTAACACTTGAAATTATTTCTCTAATTGAATCAAGTAAAGAAACAATTAAAGAAAAATTACTTTCTTTAAATAATTGTAATACAATATCTGAAATATATTGTTTTGATATTGAATGAAGTGAATTTTGTTCAAAATTATTTGAAACTAAACATTTAATACAATGTGAAAATGTATTAGCGACTTCACTTTGAATATCAGTATTAGGATATTTTAATAAATTTAATATTAATGGATATAAATCATTTATTTGATTTGGATTTATTGTTGATGGTGCACTTTCTAATATTAAATTAAGTATTTCTATAAATGTTGTAAATTCTTCTGTTTCTGAAGTTTGAAGAGTTGTTTTATCTTTATTTTTTTCTTTTTCTTTTTCATCTTCTTTGAAAAAATCTTCTACTTTTATTTGATTATTTGGATTATTTGAAATTGACATTTCAGGAGGATTTTTTAATAATTGAAAAAGTGATTGTGTTATTTCTGGTATTTTTTCTTTATTACTTATTAATAAATTAGGAATTATTTTTTCCCATGAACTTAATAAATAATTACCAATATTTTCTTTATATGAAGAAAGTGAAGATTGAATTTTAATTAAAGTATTTACTAAAGTTAATAAATAATTTTTATAAATATCTGGACATAAGGGACCAATTATTGATATTGTTTCTAATAAAATACCAATTAAAGTTTTATTAGTTCCATCATTTAAAATTTTAGATAAATAATCAAGTAAAATTTTAAAACAATTTTCAGCATATTTTTTAAACTCTTCATTAGAAGCATCAATAAATTCTTGAACAACATTTAAAATTCCTTCTTTTAAAGAACAAGGACATTCATTATCATCTTTATTAAAAATATTAAATAATACATCAAAAGATTTTTGTAAATATTTTGCACCGACTTGATCAGTAACATGTTCAATAAATAAATCTAAAGAATCAATAACTTGTAATTTAATTCTAAGTACTTTAGAATTAATTAAAACATTTAATAAACTTTCAATAACTTTTCCATGATATTCATTTTGAAAATCTGGATTGTGTTCATCACTTAATTCAGCAATACAATACAAAGCAGAATATTGAATTTTAATATTTGAATTATTTACATCTTGTAATATCATTTCAATAATTTTTTCAATATGATTTAATTCTTTAACATAAGATATAATTTCTGCTATTGTAATATATGCAATATATTTATATTTCCAATCTTTTTCATTTGAATGTTGAATTAATTCACTTATATTATTTGATACTATTTTTAATATTTTTTCTTCATCTAATGCATCAAATAATCTTAATAAAAGTGATGTTGATTCATCTAATTTATGTTCTGGGATAAATTCATCATTTATAAATGTTGTTGATTTTGGTGTTAACCATTCTTCATCTAATTCTTCTTCAATTTCCATTGAATATTGAAATAAACTTTGAATTAAAGATGATAATTTTTCTTCATCGTCTTTTATTAATTTTGGCATTTGTTCTATTAAATTTATTAATAATTCATATGATATTTCTCTTAAATTATCATCTATATTTTTATCTGATATTATTTTACCCATTAATATAAAAATATCATTAAATGATTTTCGTAAAATTTTGGGCTCACAATTTGATAAATCATTTAATGAATCGAGACATAATTTTAAATTTTCTGTTGAATGTTCATTTAAACATTGTAATGTTGTTTCTAAAATATAAAAAATAAATTCTCTAAATTTTTTAGATTCTTTTTTACTTGATGTTGAACAAAGAAGTTCATTTATACATTCTACAGTCTTTGCTTTTAATGAAAGAATATTTGATTTAAAATATAATTTAAAACAATTTAAAAAAAGTGGTATTCCTTCTTTTAATTGATCATATGCAACTCCGTAAATATTTGATAAAAGATATAATGATAATTCAATTGAATTTAAGTTATTTTCATTTAATTCTAAATTAAAATTTGAAATTATATATTTTAATAATTCATCCCATTTTTCTTCATTTTCTGAAATACAAGTAAAAACATTTATTACTGCATCTGAAATTTTTTTATTTAAATTTTTATTTTGAAGATTATTTACTAAAGCATTAAATAAATTATTTTTTATAATATTTTTATTTTCTGGATTTAAAGTTTTAATAATATCATTTTTTGAATCTTCATTTACAAGGAAAATTTTTCTTATAATAATTGCACAATATATCTTAACACTTAAATCAGTTGAATTTAATAATATTTGAGAACAATATAAACAAAGTTCTTCTTTTGTTTGATTATTTTGTAAGCCTTGTTGTAATTGAATTTCTGCATTTTTTCTTAAATTATTATCTGGTGATAATAAATTTTTTATCATTGCTTCACATTGATTACTTGAATTGCTTAAGTTTATTGACATGTTCTGATTTAAAGATAAAAAATTATTTTTTATTTGGTTATATATTATACGAAAATTGTTTTATATGTGAGAAAAAAATTAAAAAAAAATTAAAATTAATTTTTGGTTTTTATTTTTGTTTTTTTTTTTTTTAATTTTGTTCTTTATTCATTTTTATCTATATTTTTTTTAAATTAGATTTTTTATTTAAATGAATTCTTATTTTTAAAAAAATATATATTTAAAAATAAATAAATTAACAAATTTAATTCACAATAAAAACATAAACACATAAAAATAACATGTTCTCACTTCCAAAATTAAAAGAAGAAGAAATTCAAAGTTATAATAATGGATTAATAATAAATAATGAAAATCCAATAAATAAAGTATCATATGAATACTTTTCAATGAAAATTCCAAAACAATCAATTGAAATTTTATTAAATTCTGAAAGAGATGAACGTTATATATATTTTTTACGTTATGGTTTATTAAGAAGATATGAAGGAAAAGGAGATATTCTTTATGTAGAAATTCCACAAATTCCAAAAAATTTAGTTATTTATAGAAAACCTTCAATTAGAAATAAATTTACTGATAAATTGTATTTAAATAAAAAAGATTTACCACATGTTCCTTTATTAGAAGGAGAAGAAAATTTAAAATTATTATCACTTGAATGTAATCATATTTGTAAAATTGATCATTTAATTTCTTTGAATAATTTATTATTTTTAAATTTATATGAAAATAAAATTTCTGAAATTGAAAATTTACAATCTGTTCCTAAATTAAAAGCTTTAATGTTAGGAAAAAATCAAATTTCGAGAATTAAAAATTTAAATTTTTTAAGTGAGTTAGAAGTACTTGATTTACATTCTAATAAAATTAAAATTATTGAAAATTTATTTACTTTGAAAAAATTAAGAATATTAAATTTAGCAAATAATCAAATTACTTCTTTTTTAGATTTAATGAATAATAGGAATTTAGAAGAAATAAATTTAAGAAAAAATTTAATTTTTTCTATTCCAAATTTATCAAATCATTTTGATCAATTAAAAAGAATGAATATAGCAAAAAATATGATAAATAAAATAGAATTTATTTTAGAATTTAAAAAATTAAGAAAATTAGAAGAATTATTTATTGAAGAAAATCCAGTAATAAATCAAAAAGATTCATATAAAAAATTAAATATATTACCATTAAAATTTAAAAATCCAATTTTATTTAATCAATTTAAAAACAATAATAATGAAAATAATGAAAAGAATGAAAGAAAAAATAGTAATTTAAATTTTCCAACACCAAAAATAAGAAGTTTATCTTCAATAAGTTCAAAAAAAAATATAAGAAATAATTATGATGAAATTCCAACAACAAGAAGTCAAACTCGTCATAGTTCAAATTGTATTAATTTAAGTGAAAAAGATAGAAAAAATTTAATAAGTAAAATTGAAAATGAATGGATAAAAGAATTTAAATTTATTATTAATAATGGATTTAATGGATATAATATTAAAAGATTAAAAGAAACTAAAATTCAATTATGTCATGCTGAATTAGAAAAAGATAAACAATTAAATATTTTTGGTAATGCACTTGAAGTTTTAGGTTATAGTGAATTTCATATGAATGTTCATACTATTCATATTTGTTTTTTAAATTATGATTTACTTTATAGTAAAGTTAATATTGATAATTTTATGAAATTTCATAATTTAAAATCACTTATTTTTGAAAATAATAATTTGTATAATTATTATCAGATAATTAAATTAGAAAATTTAAAAAATGTTGAATATATTACTATAAAAAATAATGAAATTTGTTGTAGTTCTTTATTAAAATATTTTTTAATTTATAGATTTCAAAATATTAAATATTATAATAGTATTGGAATAAATGAAAAAGATATTATAATGAGTAAAAAAATTTTTGAACCTTTTGATAAAATAATTTCTATTTGTGAAAATCAAAATAATAAAAATAAAAATAAAAATGATAAACAAAATATAATTAACAATAATAATAATAATAATGATAAAAATAATAATAATAATGATAAAAGCAATAATAATAATGATAAAAATAATAATAATAATGATAAAAATAATAATAATAATGATAAAAATAATAATAATAATGATAAAAATAAAAATAATAATGATAAAAATAATATTAATAATGATAAAAATAATATTAATAATAATAAAAACAATATTAATAATGATAAAAATAATAATAATGAAACAAATGAATTAATTAAAAATACTAAATTTCTAAATTTTGTAAAGAAAAATTTATCAAATATACTCGAAGATCTTATTGAAGATTAATATATATTTTTTATTAAATAGTTTTTGTGAATTAATATTTTTTTTATATAAACTATATAAAAAAAAAAGAAAAAAAAAATTGATTTTATTTTAATATTCCAAATTTAAAAATAAAAAAAGAAAAAATAAAATTTCAAAAAAAAATATTAAAAAAAAAAAATAAAAAACAAATAAAAAAAAATATCAAATAACAAAAATAACAAAACAAAATAAAAAAAGAAAAACCCATATAGCCTTATCCTTCAGAATTTTCATCACTTTTCTCACTTTTTTCACTATTTTCATTATAATCATCTTTAACAATTCCTTGACTTTCCTTAACAGCTAATTTTTCAATAAACTCATCAATATCTTTATCAGCATCAATAATTCCAATATTACAAAGAGTAACCCATTTATATCTTTCATTTTGGCAATCTTCACTTTTCCTCAAAGCATTTTTATAAAATTCTTTAGCATCATCAAAATTACCACAATAATTATATAAATACCCACTTAAAATTTCCATTTCTAAAGCCATTTCAATATGATTTAAACTTTTATTCTTAGAAAAAAATTCTTCAGAATATTCAACATAATTATTAAAGTCACCCATAAATAAATAAGTAATAGCTAATTGAGCTAAGCATAAAGTATATGATTCTAAATCATTTTCTTCTTCACTCATTTTTAATGCAGTTTCAAAATTTTTTACACTTTCTTCAAAATTTTCTAAAATTCTATAACAAACACCACAATTATAATAAGCAACAAAACCATTTAAATTATGAGTAGTAATTTCTTTATGTTTCTCATTATAATAAATACTTTGTTCATAATCATAAATATTACTAAATAAAACACCAATTCTATTTAAAGCTAATTCAGTACCATAAATATCTTGTAATAATTTAGCAGAAAGAAAATATTTTTTATAAAATTTTAAAGCAGTTTCATATTTTTTTTCTTCTTCATTCATTATTCCTAAATAAAAAGCCATATGAGCTTCCTTTGTAATATCACCTGCTTTAATTCCTCCTTTAGCTCTTATCATTAAATCACTTAAAGTTGTATTCATTTTATCAACACTTACAGAAGGAATTGAAGGAGCCCATCCTTTAGAATCCATTAATGGACTTGCGACTACTGCATTAATTCCTTCAGGAGGACGAATTTGAATTAATTGATTAAAATAATTTTTTTTTGCACTTTCTAAACTTGATTTATTTATTATATATTTTTCATGAAGGAAATTATTTAATTTTGTTACATCTGTTATTTTATCACTTTTTAAAAAGTCATTCATTTTTGTTTGTAACATTTGAGTATTACGAAATGTACTTTGTGTTTTTATTAATTCGGTTTTTGTTTCTTTTGGATTTTTTAAACCTGGAAAATGGAAATTTTGAGTTGTTGAATTTGCATTCATTCCTACAATTTTACCATCACTTGTTATTTTATTTGATATGTATGTTGTGTTTCTTAATTGAATTTGATTTGATTCTTCTTTTTTTTTTAAATTTCTTTTTTCTATTATTTCTTTTATTTTGTCTTCTTTTGGTTTTACGAAAATATCGTAAAATATTGCTTTTTCTTCTGCTTTTCTTGTACGTTTTTTTGGAACTTCTTCTTCTTCTATTTTTTGAGATTTTTTCTCCTTTTCGGACATTTGTTTAAATTTTTTTTCGAGAGATTCTAATGATAATGGGTCGTCTATGAATTTTTTTGTTACTGTTTTTAATGTCATGTCTACGTTTTTTGGAATGTTTTTTTCTTTTGAATTTATTTGCAAGTCACGAGAAAAGTTTTTGGCGTATGCTGTTTTACTCATTTTTTTTTTTTTTATTTTTTTATTATTTTTTATTTGTTTTGTGAATCTTGGTTTTTTTTTATTTTTTTTTATGATATGGGTATTTTTTTATAAAGACTTTTTTTTAATATGTTTTTTAATTATGAATTTAAATTGTATTAAAAATATATTATTTATTTAAGTTATATTTAAATTATTTAAATAAATAATATTAATTTCAAAATTATTTTTTTAATATTTTTATTTATATCAATATTGAAATATACTTTTTATAATTTATAATTAATTTCAAAGTTTTATTTAAATTTTAAGGAAAAATAATATAATTTAATTATATCCAAATAAACAGATACTTATATAATAATATTATTATAAAAAAATAATGAAATTTAAATATTATTCATATAATTCATTAATTATTTTTAAAATAAAATAAAATTTTTGTTAATATTTTAATAATAAAAAATCCTTTTGTTATTTTTCCTCATATTTAGCCACCTTAGTTTTTAATTGTACAATAAGTGTATTTTTATCTTGTAACAACTTTTTCAAAGTTTTAAACTGAGTAGACTCAGAAACTTTCTTATCATAATTTTGAACTAATTTTTGATATTCTTCCATTTGTTTATCTAATTTACTTTTCATTTCAGCATATTCATTTTCTAATTTTGTTAAATTTTCAACATTAGTATTATTATTATTAGTTTTAACGCCATTAACTAATTCTCTAATTTGATTTCTTAATTGATTAATAGTATCATTATTTTCTTGAATATTTTTATTTAAATTATTATTTTCATTACTTAACATTTCATTCTTATTATTTAAAATATTAACTTTCTCATTTAAAATATCATAATCATGTTTTAAAGTTTCATAATTTTCAATTAATTCAGAAGTATTAGAAATAGAACCTAATTTTCCAATTGATTTATTTCCACTTTCATTTAAACTTAAATTAGATAAATTTGAAATAAATTCTTTCATATTTTCAATATTTGACATATTTTCTATTTGAGCTGTTTCGACTTGTAAAGTTATTGTTTGTTTTTCTGCATCATGTAAAAGTAATTGAACAAAAACTGCATTCATATTTAAATAATATCCTATTTCTTTATCCATTGATTGTTTAATGTATCCTTCTATTTTTGAAAACATATCATCTACGTCATCACGAGAAAACATATCTTCTTTTACACTAATTTTTTTTTTATATTAAATAATTTTATTTTACTTATCATGACGAAAATCTTCTATATAAGCGTTTACTTCTTTTATAAATTTGTTTTGCTTTTTTTTTATAAATGTTATGTAGTTTGTAAATAGTTTTTTGTGAAGTTGATTTAAGTTGAAAACGTTGAATTCTTCTTTTGACATTTTTATATTTTATTATACTTTTTTTTTATTTAATGTTTGTTTATATAAATAAATTTAAAATTATTATTTTTGGGTTTTTTATTTATAATAAATTATTATTTTAAGAATTAAACTAAAAAAATATAATATATAATTGATGAAAATCTATTAATAAATTATTTACATTTTGTACATTTTATTCTTCTTTAATAATATCTTTTAATTGTCTTATTAAAAATTCACTAATATTCCATTTATTGTATTCAATGTCTTCTAATATTTTAATAATTGTTGATTTATCTTTATTATTATATTTTTTCAATTCTTGTTCAATTATTTCTTCCTTTTTCTTTGAAATTATATTAAAATATTTTTCAACTGAATCATTTTTTTCTCCTAATATTTTAACACCTTCTTTATAAATATTTATCAATTCTTCAAAATCAATATTATTATTATTATTCATATTATCTTTTATAACTTCATTCATTTTATTTTTAATTTCTAAAGAATTTTGAATAAAATCTTTAATTGAATTTCTTTGTGATAAAAGTTTTTTTTCTTTATTAATTCTTGATAATCTAAACATTGAAGAAGTTCTATTTAAAGTTTTTAATGTTCCTCCAAATTCAGAATATGTACTATCAAATTTTTCAAAATCTTTTCTATATTTTTCTTTACTTTTTTCATATAATTCAAAAATATTTTTTTTCTTTAATTCTATTTTTTCTTCATTCATAATATTATTATTTTGATTAAAAGATTTTTTACTTTTTTCATTTAAATTACAATATATTGTTCTATTACTTCTTGAATATTTATAATAATTTATAATATATTTTGAATGAGATTTACAATTTGGAATATCTTTTTTAAATATATTATTCATACTAAAACTTTTTTTTTCAAGTAAATTATGAAAATAAGGAAAATTTGTATTATTTTTATTATTATTATTTATATTATCTTCATTTTCTTCTTTTTTCTTTTTATCTTCTTTTTTATTTTTCTTTAAATCAATATTTTTTTTAGATAATCCATTTTTTTTATTATTATTATTATTTTCAGATTCTCCAATATTATCTATTTCATTTGCATTTCTTCTTTTTCTTTCTTCTTCTAAATCTTTTTTTTCTTCTTCATTTAATTTTTCATTATTATTTTGTTTTTGTTGTAATAAATATCTTTTTCTTGATTTACTTGCCCTTAAAGTTCTTCCTGAATCTTTATTTTCCCATTCTTCTTTAATTAATTTTTCATGTTCAATTTTTGAACAATCTTTTATAAAACCAATATAATTTGAAGAAAAAATTCTTATTGTATATCCTAAAATATTTTTATTATTATTTATAAATTCATTATCAATTTCAGATAAATCAAAATAACAAATTAAAGAATAAATATAAATTTGTTTTTCTTCATCTTTATTTTCTTTTTTATCAATCTTCTTTTTTTTATCTTGAATTATTTCACCTTCAAAATTTAAATTAGAGATTATTATTTCATTATAAAAATCCCATTTTTTAATTAATATTCCTTGATTTGAATAAGAAAAAGGAGTTGAATTTGATGAAAAATTTAAAGAAGGTTCTTTTGTTAATTTATATAATTCTAATTTAATTCTACAATCTTTTTCAAGTGATTTTGATTCAATATAAACATTTGAATTTTCTACTTTTTTTGATTTAGTATTATTTATATTATTATCTTTTATTTCATTTATAAAATGATATAAATTAATATTTATTGTTGTTGTTATTTTTTCACTTGGATATAAATAATAAGAAAAAATTAATCCTTTTTTATTTGGAATATATTTATCATTAATTTCAAAAGGTTCTATTTCTTCAATAAAATTAAATTTTATATTTGGTTCATTATATAAAATTTTAATTCCTATTTCTGATTCATTTAAATTTTCTTCTGGTTTAATTGAAAAAATTAAAGTTTGTGTTTTATTCAAAAATTCTTTTTTATTTATTTTGATTATTTTTTCTAATTCAATATTCTTTTTTGAAAAATTTTCACTTTTTAAAAAAACATTAATATACTTTTTTAAATATTTAAATTCATAATTAAGAGAAATTCTAAAATTAATATATTCATGTTTTATTTCATCACAACTACAAATATTAAATTTTGCAAATTGATAATATTTATTTTTTTCAATAATAGGAATAAAAATTTGATTTTCATAAGTTAAAAAATTCTCATAATCACAAAGAAATTTATTAAAAGAAATATTTTGAATTTTATGTGCTTCAGTCATAATTTGTAATATATATCCAGTTGGATATTCGCCTCCATTAATTTTAATAAAATATTCATTATTTTTATCTAATTTGTCAAAAGTATAAATTGAATAAAATTTATTTAAAATTATATTATTTTGAATTATACATTTATTACTTTTATCAATTAAATCAAATGAAATATAAGGAAAAATAACATTTTCAATTTGAGTATTTAATTTAAAATTTTCTGTATATGGTTCAAATATAATAATTAAACAATAATTATCTTTTTCAAAGTTAATTAAAGGATTTGGATTTAATAGAAAAATATTATAATCAATTAAAGGTTCAAAATAATCAGTTTGATAATAAGACCAAGAATTATCAACTAATAATTTATTATGATAAATTTTATTTTGATTTTCAATTATTAAAATTTTATTAAAATTATTCATTAAATCATTAAAATTAATCCAACAACCTTCAATTAAAGAAAATTTTGGTTCTTCATTTCTATCTTTATAAATTTGTAAATCATTTCCAATAAAATCAATATAAATTTCTTTAGTCCATGCAAATATGCCAATTGGTTTATTTTTAATCTTATTTTTATCTTTTTTATTTTGATAAGATGATAATTTTGTTATTCCTTCTAATTTTTCTATTTGTTGTTTATATTTTGAATCATCATCAATTTTAGATAAAATTTCTTTTAATTCTTTTTGTTCTTCTTCTTTTATTTTAAATTCCATTTCAAATGTTTCAGGAGGAGGAAAATTCCAATTATTTAAAATACATTTTTTTGCTAATTTTATTTGTTCTTCATTATATTCATTAAAAAATTGATTCTCATTGAATTCTATTGATTGATTTATTATTTTAATTAATGTATATTGTATTCCATTTTCTTTTAATTCTTTTAATCTTTTATTTTTTTCTTCTAATTTTTCTTTTTTTAATTTTTGTCTATATAATAAATATTTTTTTTTTTCATTTGGTGCTAATTGTTTAAAATGAGTTTTTTTATCTGTTAATTCTTTTTGTAAATCTGAAAAATCTAAAAATTTTAATCTTTTCATATTAAAAGTTCCATTATTAAAAAAATCACATATTGAATATAAAAAATTATGAATTAAATTATTATCTGATATTAATTTTTCTTTTTTTTTATTTCCAATTCTATGATTAGTTAATTTTTTTTGTATTATTGTTGAATATTTTTTTCTATTTCTATTAACACTATTTGGACTTTTATTATGAATTATATAATTTTGTTGATTTAAATTATTATTTATTTTATCATCTATTTGATTTAATAATTTTGATGATAATTTCAAATCATCATTTTTATCAATTGATAATTTTTTTCTATTTTTCTGTTGAAAATTAAGATAAGTTCCATTTTTTTGATTTTGTCTATCAATATATTCAATTATATCATAATATGAATCACTTTCATTTATTGTCATATAATTATTTTTTTCATAATTAAATACTCCAAAATAATATTTTTCTTCAGGTGGATAATTAATTATTGGATTTATATCTTCAATAATTTCTTTATTATCTTTAGATTTTTTTTTTTTTTAATATTTTTTCTTTTTCTTTAATAGTTTCTTTTATATTTTCTATTTTATTTTCAATATCAACTTTTTCAAATTTTTTATTACTTTTAATAATAAAATGTTCTTTAAAAACATTAATTAAACTTTTATTCATATCTAAAATAAAAGAATGCATTCCAGTTAATTCATAAATTAAACAATTATCATTAAATTCTTCATTACAAAAATAAAAAGGATGTCTAGTTTTATACATATTTAATTTAATTAATCCTTTTATAAATAAAGCAGGCCAAATTTCTTCAATTAAATTACATTTAGGAAGAAAATATTCATGATTTCTATTACAAGGAATTCTATCATCAATTATAATTTTTCTTGATTTTCCCATTAAATATAATTTAATAATATATTTTCCATTTGGATTATAAATTGGAATTCCATTTTTTTGAGGATAAATATTTAAAAATATACTTTTTCCTGTTTCAATATCTGGAATATTATTATCTAATATTATTTGAAATATTGATGTTAACCAAGTATAATATGAATTTTGAATTTGAGGATTTTGTAAAAAATCTTTCATTGATAAGAATGAAGGTTTTAATATATTAATTTTTTCTTTATTTTCTTCTATTTTTGCTTCTTCTTCTTTTAATTTATTTGTTTTTTTCTTTTTTAAATTTCTTTTTGGTATTTTATTATTTTCTTTTTTTTCTTCATTTATTTTTCTTAATTCATATTCTTCATTTGATTCTATTTTATTTTCAAAATTAACAACTTTAAAATCATATTTTTTTTCTAAGAAAATATAAAAATCTTTATAAATTGCATTTTTCATTGAAAAATCATCAAATTGTAAATAATCATCATTATCAGAACTACTATCATTTTCATTATTTTGTCTCATTTTAAATCTAATATAACTTCTTTTTATATTTTCTCTCATTGAAGCAGAATGTTTTTTAGGATATAATTTATGAACTTCTTTATCAATATAATAATTAATAACATAATTTGAAGGACGTTCCCATTCAATTAAATTATTACTTATTTGAATTAAATTTAAAGGAATATTTGCCATTATTTTATCGTGATCTTCATCTGAAAAAATATTATTTTGTTGATTTGAATATATTTCTTCATTTATTTCTTCTATTGTTTTATTATTCCATTCTTCTGGAATTTCATTTGGAAAAAATAATGGATTATAATTATTTTGTTCTATTTTATTTTGAGGATAATATATTGATGATTGGGGAATTAATTTATCTATTAAATTATTTGGGAGATAATCTTTTGGATTATTTGGGTTTTTTTCTTTTTTTAATAATGTTATTTTTTGTTCTTTTTTCTTCATTGTTTATTTATTTATTGTAAAATTTTACAAATTTTTTTATTTAATTTTTAATTATATTGAAAATTAATAATAAAATAAAATTTAATTTTTATATTTATTTAATTATTTTATTCTGCATCTTCAAATCTTCTTTTATCTTTGTACGGATCATCTTTTTTTGCAATTTTTACACTTTTAAAAATTTTATCTATTGAATTAGTGTAATTATATTCAGTATATAAATTTGAATGTTTTTTTATTTGATCAATATCCCAAATATCATTTATATTTTCTTCTTCTTCTTCTTCTTCTTTTTCTTTTTTATTATCAATTATTTTTATATTTTCTATTATTTCCTTTTCTTCATCTAAATCATCGAAAGTATAATTATTTATTCCTTTTGTTATTGAATCATATAAAGTTTTAATTTCTTCTTTTTTTTCACTTTTTAAATTAATTGTATTATTCTTACAATTAGGAATTTTTTTTGTAGTACTTAATAATACAAAATTTTTTTCTTTATTAATTGCATGAAAAATTAATTCTTCATATGAAATTGTGATTAAATTATCTAAAAATATATTTTTAGAAGTAATACATACTTTTGCTTTTTCTTTTAATATTTTATTATTTTCTGATGAAATTATTATATTCTCATTTTCATAAAATATACTTTCATTTAATGATTTAATGTTAGATTCTTCCATTATTAATAATAAATAAAAATTATAATAATTTAAATATTTATATTAAATATACCTTTATTTATATTCTATTATTTGTTCTTATTCATTCTTTATTTATTTTTATTATTTGATTCACTATTAAAAAGAATATTTTTTTCATTATCATTTAAATCATTTTTAGAAAGACTTCTTAAATTTTGTTTATAAACTAAAGATAATAAAAAAAAACTTACTTTGATTATTATTAAAATTAATATTATTTGAAATTACACTTCTTCCTTTTTGATGATTAAATAAATTTGTTGTAGCAGTTTTAGAAGTATATTTTGCAGTAAATGGCCTATTTCTCGAAATTGGAGGATGAAAATTAAATTTTTTATTTTTATTATTATCTTTTTGATTTATTTTATTACTTGATTTATTATTTGATGATGTATTTATCTTGTTTTTATTTATATTTAATCCATTCATATTTATAGTTTTTTTTATCTCTTTTAATATTTTATTTTGAGTTTTATCATTTAAATTTATTTTTACATCAAATAATGTTTTTGATTTCTTTTCATTTGAATAATTTTGTTTTTTTCTTTTTTGATTTATTATTATTGGATTTTCATTTCTATTTGTTTTAATTTGGGAAATTATTTTTTTTTGAGAATAAATTGGTTGAGTTTGTAAATGATTATTTATATTTTTATTAAAAATATTATAATTATTATTTAAAGGACTTTGTTGAGTTAAATTATGAGAATTTTTTTCTCTATCTGTTATTATATTACTTTTTGTATTTGTTAAATTGTTATTTTTATTTCTACTTTTATTTGAAGATGAACCATTTGTAATTGAAAATAAAATATCTTTAAATTTACTATTATTTTTATTTTTATCTTTTGATATAGTATCTTTAATTTCTGATGAAATTAATGACTTTTTATTCTCTAATTTTGTATTATTTTTATTTGTATTACTATTTGGAATATTTTTAGTATTATTTGGATTTTTTATTATATTATAATTCCTACTAAGTATATTATTATTATTTTTTTTATCTTTTTTTTGATTTATTTTAGTTGGATTAGAATGAGTAGTTGGTCTAAAATTTATATTTTGTTTATATTTATAATTTTGGATTATATTATTTAATGAACCAGTAATAAATTTATTTTGATTATTTATATTATTATTATTATATGAAGATGATAATTCTTTATTTTTGGATGCATTTGATTTTTTAAAATTATTATTTATTTTATTATTACTATCCTTACTTTTAATTCTTTTTTCTAATTTATTCTTTTGATATGTTGATGAATTTACAATCTTATTTAAATGTTCTCTTGATAATTGAATTGATTTTACTTTTTTTGAATTAGCTGGATTTATTTTATTATTATTTTTATTAATATTAACATCATCTTCTTTTTTACTATAATTTAAATGTTTATTCATTTTTAATTTATTTGCAAAAGTAGTATAAAAATTTAAATTTTCATTTTGGTTTTTTTGTTCTTTATTATCAAAATTTCTTTCTTTATGTTTATTGTGAATAATATTAGTAGTTGCATTATTATTATGTTCTTTTATTTTATTATCATCATTTTTTATTTCAATTTCTTTAATATTTTTATTATTTTTGTGAGGAATAAACGTGAATATATTTTTCTTTTCATTATTATTTCTATTTCTAGATTTTCCTTTACTTTCATTAAAATTATAAATTATATTTTGAAGAGTATTATTTTCTTTATTTTTTTCATTTTCTTTTTCTTCTTTAATTTTATTTTTAATTTCTTCTTCTTCTCTTTCTTGTTTTAAAATTTCTAATTTTTGATATAAATATAAATATGGAAAATGTGCCCCATATTCATAATATTTTGGTTCTTCATTTTCTTCTTCTTCATTCTCTATAAAATATCCTTTGTAATTTAATACATTATCATTATTAATATCAATATCAGAATCATCATAATTATATTCAAAATTTTCATCTAATATAATTTGAGCCATTTAATTTTAATTTTATTTTTTATAATTTAAATTAAACAAAAAATATAAATAAAATATATTATAATAAAATATAAGAAATATTTATATAAAAAATATTATTATAAAAAATATAATAAAGTAATAAATAATTTTTTTAATAAATTAAAATTAATTTTTATTTAATATTCATATATATTGTTATTTAATAGTTTTTAATAAATCATTAATATTTTATTTAACTTAATTATTAAATTAAAGAATACTAAAAGAAAAGAATGACTTCACAATCAGTAAATTTAAAAATTGAAATAATGGAAAAAGATGCAATAAAAAGAAATAAATATGACTATGATAGAATAATGAGAGAAATTGATATTGCATTGAGATTAAAAAGAAAGAAAGGATTAACAGATAAAAGTTTAGAAAAAAAACAAAAATTAGAACAAGAAAAATTAAAACAAATGGAAGAAAAAAGAGAACAACTTTTATCAAGAAGAATAAATAAAATAAATGAAAAATTAAAAGAAAGAGAACAAATATTATCTCATAAAAATAATTTAATTAAATCATCGAATTTACCTCATATTGATATTCAATCAAATATAGAAAGAATGAAAGAAGAAGAAGAAAATTATATTGCTAAAATAGAAGATCAAATATTAGATAAATATGAAATGCATGATAATAATTATAAAAATTATAAAAAATCAATTCAAGATAAATATTTAAATAATGAAAAAGAATATGAAAATAGAGTGAAAAAATATAAAAAAAAAGTTGAAATGAGAGATTTAGATAAATTAAAAGAATTTAATGAAAGACAAAAAGAAAATACTCTTTTAATTAAAGAAAGATTCAATTTACAAAATCCAAAAATAAAATTAATTAAAGAGAGAAATAAAAAACATTTGGAAGATTTAAAAGAAAGACAATTTGAAATACATCAAAATGATGAAAAGAGAAGAAAAGAAATTTTAAAAAAATTAAATTATGTCCCAAGAATAAATAAATTTGATTATAATAAAATAGATTTTATTCAAAGAGAAAAATTATCAAATATGCAAAAAGAAAATTTAGAAAGAATTAATACAGAAAAAATAGAAACAAATAATTTATATATAAATCAAAATAATAATTTGAAATGTATAACTGAAGAAATAAATGAAGAAGAAAATAATAAAATGTTAACTCAACCAAAAAGTTTTATTTCTAAAGAAGAATTAGATAAAAAATTTGAAGAAGTAAATAAAATGATTCAAGATTTAGAAAATAAAAAAAATACAAATAAAAAATAATAGTAAAAATTAAAAAAAAGAAAAAATAAAAAATTATTTATATATAAAATACTTAATATTAATATTTATCTACAACATCTTTTATAAATAAAATAAATCAAAATTACATTGAATATATTAATTATAAAAAATCTCTAAAAATAATTTTTAAAAACTTCATTAGAAAAAAACTTAAAAAAAAAAAAAAAAAAAAAAAAAAAAAAAAAAAAAAAAATATAAAAATAAAAAAAAAAAAAAAAAAAAAAAAAAAAAAAAAAAACACATTACAAAAAATATACTTATATAAAATTATCAATCAAATCATGATCTTTATATAAATCATCATCATCAGAATCACTTTCTTCTTTTTTATTACTTCCTTTAACAACTAAACCATTTTGAACATTATTTTTAATATTTAATTCAATAACCTGACTAGGTTTTTTATTTTCATTTAATTCTTCATCAGGTTTATATTCTTGTATTTCAATTTTAGTTTTCGCTTCAGGTTCCTTTGGTAAAGTAATAATTGAAGTTATTTCATTATTTTTTTTAATATCATTAAATAAAATACTATTTTCTTTCTTTCTCATCATATCATCAAATTCTTTTTCTTTTAATCTTTCTTGTTCATGTTCTTCATATTTTTTTGGATTTTCTAATCTTTTTTGTTTTTCAATTTCAATATCAAAATTTAAATCTCTTTCTAATAATTTTTGTTTTCTTCTTTTCATTCTTTCTTTCTCATGTCTTAAATGACTTTTTTCTCTTATTTTCATATCTTCATATTTCAACCATTTTTTTTCTTCTTCAATAAATAATTTTTCCATTTTTTTAATTTTATCCAATTTTTTCTTAGCACGATCTTTTTCTCTTTGACTTTCAAAATTTAAAGTACCATTTAATTCTTTTAAATCTTTTAAATAAATTTCAGGTTTCTCATTTTGTTTAGCAAATAATTCAATTTGTTCTCTTTGATTAACAACTTCATTAATAACTTTTAAAGTTTCTTGATCTCGACTAATTAAATTTAATTCCCATTCTAAAGGTTCTCCTCTTTCTTCTTTTAATTTAATATCATTTAAATCAATATTAACACCTCTTAATTTAAGTGAAGTAACCCATTCTAATTTTTTTTGTTCTCTCCATTTTTTTAAATATTCTTCAGTCTCACTTCCAATTTTAATTTGTAATTCTGAATTTAATAAAGGATAATTATTTAATAATCTTAAACTTTTTAAAAGTGATTCTACTGTTAAATATTCACAAATTCCAAATGAATTTAATTTACCATTTGAATCTGACATTCTCTTCCATGAAGTTACATTTCCACAACTTTCTAATAAACGCTTCATAAATGTGTCTGATACTCCTTCTGGAATTTTTCCTACCCATACTTTTTTACTTTCTGTTATTTGAGGACCTTGGATTAATGATGTTATTTGATTTGGTTGGGATGTTATTCTCTGATTTAAAATATTCAAATACATATTCGTACCTCTTGTAAATGGATTTAGTTTCATTTTTTTTTTTTTTTTTGATTTTTTTTTTTTTTGATTTTTGTTTATTTTTTTGGAAGCTTTTTTAATTTTTTTTATTTGGGATTATTTTTTTTTATTATTTGATATATATTTTATTATTTTTTTGTTTTATAATGGTTTTTTTGAATTATTTTATTTTTTTAAATTGAATTATTTTTGAGTTTAAGCTTTATAATTTAAATAATTATTTTAAGTTATTAATTATATATTATAAATGTTCTAAAAAATAATTTCATCTATTTCAAAAAAAAAATATATTTTTTATTTATTTATATTAAAATTTAAATCAAAATAAAAGCAAGGAATATAAAAATAGATAAATTTAAATATTTTCCATTACATTTAATTTTAATGCTTTTGGCATTATAAAAAGTTTTTAATCTATCTTTTTCATCATCTAAAGCATCTTTCAATTTCCATTGAAGATAACTACAAAAAATTGTAGGATAAGAATTTATTCTTGCCTCAATTTGACAACATTTAAAATTAATATCATTAGATTCAACACTATTACAAGCATTATCATAAACAAAAGTCATCATACATTGTTGTTTAGCAGCCTCATTTTGAGAATTAATAAATGTAAAATTTAAAATAAGAAAAATAAACTTCCAATTCATAATTAATTTATTCCCTAAATTAAATCAAAAATTTAAAAAAAGAAATAAAAAATATTAAAATAAAAAAAAAAATTATAAAAATGATTGGAGAATATAAATTAGAAAATAGAATAGGGAAAGGAGCATTTTCAGAAGTATATATAACAAAAAAATTAGGAGAAGACAAAAAATATGCAACAAAAAAAATTCTAAAAGAAACATTATCAAATAGTAAAATAAAAAAGTATTTCAATAATGAATTACATATATTAAACAATATAGAACATCCTAATATAATTAAACTATATGAAACAAAAGAATCATATAATAGTTATTTTCTTATATTTGATTATTGTAATGGTGGAGCATTATCAAGTTGTTTAGAAAAATATAAAAGACAAAATAAAAAACCATTCCCACAAGAATTAGTTCAATATTTTATGAGACAAATAGTTGATGGATTACGTTATATTCATAATATGAAGATTTTACATAGAGATATAAAATTAGATAATATTTTAGTTAATTTTAATTCAAATGAAGATTTAATAAATTTAAATTATTTCAATTCACAAATTAAAATAATTGATTTTGGTTTTGCAAGATATTTAGAAAGTGATACTTTAGCAGAAAGTGTTTTAGGAAGTCCAATGTATATGGATCCTCAAATATTAAAAAAAATGATGAAAATTGATAATAATAATAGTTTTGGTTATGATCAAAAAGTTGATATTTGGTCTTTAGGAACAATTTGTTATGAAATGTTAATTGGATCTCCACCATATAATGCACAAACTTATAATGATTTAATTAAAAAAATTAATTATGGTGATTATAAAATACCAAATAATTTAAAATTAAGTAAAGAAGCAATTAGTTTTATAAATGGAATGTTACAATATAATCCAAGTTCAAGATTAGATATTAATGAATTAGCTAATCATGATTTTATTATTAAAGATTATAAAAATTTTCATCCTATTGATATTAAAGCAATTCAACCTGATAAAAATGAAATTGTACTTAATTCTAAAGAAAAAAAAACTATTTGGTATTTATTTGAAACTGATGATAAAGATGATAATCAAAAAATTAATTTAGAGGATATTCCAAATGATATGATTGATAAAAATAAAATGGAAAATGAAAATAATATTGAATATAAAGGAATAAGTGGTAAACCAGAAGAAATTTTAGTTGGAAATCAACAAAATAATCAAGAAAATTTTAAAGATGTTAATGAAATAGATATAAATCAAAATTCAAATATAAATATAAATAGTTATGAAAATAATAATAATAATAATGATAAAAATAATAATAATAATAATAATAATAATAATGATAAAATAGAATTTTCTAAAGATATAAATCAACAATTAAAAAAAAGTTTTGAAATAATAAACAATGGATTTTTCATTGTTGAATCAATGTATATTCCAATTCTTCCTTTTAAAGATCCTCCATTATTTCAAATAGATTTATAATAATTATTATTAATATTAAATTTTAATTAATTTAATTAAATGTTTTATTTTAATTATGGGAGCATTTAATTGTAAAAATTGTAAAAATCAATCTACAAATGAAAAAACAGAAGTACAATTTGATAATGATAATGTTCAAAATGAAAATAATGTGCTAAATAATATTAATAATGGGAATGATATTAATAATAAAGACAAAATGAATATAATCACACCAGATAAAGAATATAATGAAAATTTAAATCAAGAAAAAAAAGATAAATTAAAAGGAGGAAAAAATCAAATAAATGAACAATTGACTACTGAAGGACATGAAACAAATAGAGATGATAAAAGAAAAAATGAAAGTACTTTAAGTTTAAATGATGAAAAAATTGGGAAAATTGATATAAATGAAGATAAAGACATAAAACCTCAATTAGGAATAATTGAAGAAATTAATATTGTTAAAACTAATGATGGAAATTATAATGAAACAAATTTGAAATCAATCCCAAATAATCTTCAAAATAATATTAATGAAAATAAAAAAGAAAATCAAAAAAATGAAACTAAAACAATTCAAAATAATTATAAGAATAATAATATTAAAAATATTAATAATAATTATTTTGATAATAATAATAATGAGAATAATAATAGTAATAGTAAATTTAAAAATATTAATAATATTGGTACTAATTATAATGAGTATACTGATATCAATAATAATATTAAATATAATAATAATAATTTTAAAAATAATAGTAATATTGATGATAATAATGTAAATAAAAAAACTAATAATAATATTAATAATACAAACAAAGAAAATATTCAAATCATTAACAATCAAAGAAATAATATATTAAAAAATAAAAATAAAATATCAAATGAAAAAAATATTGAAATGAATTCCCAAAATGTATCTTCAATAGTTCATTCATATCATAATGAAATAAGTGGATCAAAATTAAATTTATTATCAGGAAGACCAGAACATTCTCAATTTGAGAATTCTTTTATTAAAAAAACGATAAATTCTAATATTTCAAAAATAGATTTTGGTATAGATGAAAATAATAATAATTTAACAAATGAAGAAAAAAAAGTATATAAAAATGTAAAAAAAAATTTAGAACAATTTGAACCTTTAGATAAAAAAGAAATTAAAAATATAGAAAAACAATTAAAAAGAATGCCAATTGGCACAATTATCCCAATTAATATTAATACTGATGAAACTTTAAATGATGAAAATGGAATATTATTTCATAGTGAATTAAAAAAATTAATTAATTATGAATACAATTCAAGAAAAGCAAAAACGTATTCATTTAAATTTTGTTTATTAACACCAAAATATTTTAAATATTATAAAAGTAGAGAACAATTTTTAAGAGAATTAAATCCAATTTGTTCTTTACCTTTTTCTCAAATATCTAAAGTTAATTATGCTAAAATTAATATTAATAATAAAATTATTCCTCATATTATTATATGTAATAAATTAGGTTTAAATAAAAAAAATAATAATTCTTTTGTTATTAATTTTTTAGATGCTATTGAAAATAAAAACTTTAATTATGGAATACAAGATAATGAAAGTTTATTAATTTTTACTAGTGAAAATGAGGAATTAATTCTTAAATGGTATTTTTTAATTCAATATTTTATTGAAAAAATACAAGAAAATAGTAATGTGTAGTTATTTTATTTATTTAAAAAAATTAATTTTTTATCTATTTAATTTACAATATTTCCATAATAAATAAATTAAATTAATAATTAAATGAGTATGATTGAAATTTATTTTGATTTTCATTTTCTGAATTGATATTATATTTTCTTTTTAATAAATCAATTCCTATTTTATTTAAATTATAATTGTTGTTATTATTATTATTACTATTAATATTTAAACTTTTCAAATAGTTGTTTTTATAATTTTCATTATTATTATTATTTCTTTTTTGGTAAATTTCTCTTACACTTGAAATGTAATTATCATTATTATTAAAATTATAATTTAAATAGTAATTATTATCATTAAATATATGATAATCAGAATATTTTTTATATAATTCGTTTAAATTTTGTTTATTAATATTATTTTCTAATTTTCCAAAATTATAAGGGATAGTATTAAAAAGTTGATAATAATCATTTTTATCTTTTAAAGAATCATCCTTTTGATAATAATTATTTACCAATTTAATATTACTAAATGAATTATTATTATTATTATTAGTATTATTATTATTATTATTTGATATTCTTTTTTTTATATTTTTATTTTTTTCAAAATTGAAATTAGGAACACTATATTTCCCAGTATTATTAGAATTATTTATATTATTAGTATTTATATCATTTATATATTTAGAATATAATTGAGTAAAAGGAATATTATTTGTTTTATTTTTATTTTCATAATTATTTTTAAATATTATTTTATCTTTTGTATAATTTGGAGTTAAAGTCTGTTTAATTTTAATTTCTTCATTTGACAATAAAGGTGGTTTTTCAAAAATATTATTTTTTGTCACTCTTTCACTATTTAATAAATTAGCAGTATTTTTAATATAATTATTATAAGATAGATCAATTTTTTTACCATTTGGATTTTCTTCATAAATATTATATTCATATCTTTTTTTATTTGAAGGAGTTTCAATTTTTTGAGTTTGTTGATTTTTTTCTTCTTCTTTTTCTAAAAGTTTCTGTCCTTTTAATATCATTTCTTTTCTATTATCAATATCTTTTTCAGAATCATTTGAAATTGCATCTAAATTATTTATATTATTTGCTTTTTTTATAATTTCTTTTTCTTTAATTTTATTAGTAATAATATCATTTTTTACATTTTTCTTTAATTCCTTTTCATTATCATTATTTTTATTTTCATTTATATTCTCATCATTATCAATAGTTTTAATATTTTCCTTCAAAAGTGAAATTGGTGCTTTAAATAATTCAATTTTAATTTTTTCTTTATTAATATTTAAATTTTCTTTATTATCTATATTTTTACTAATATTTTTCTTCTCAGTAACACTTTTTCTTTCTTTTTTAAGATTTTGATTTTTAGCTTCTTTTTCTTTTTTAAATAAATCACATTGATTAATCATATCTTGAGTAGGATTTTCAATTAAATAAACTACAGACTTCATTCCATTAAAAGGAAAAGAATTTCTCAAAACTGGAGGAGGTAAAATAATAATACAAGGTGTTTTTTCATTACCAAAACCTTCAATTGACTGAAATTCTTTTTTATCATAATAATAATAATTAATTACTCTTTTATCATATTGAATTATATTAAAAGTCAAAAGTGGATCATGTAATAACATATGTAAACATAAACCAAATAAACCATCTAATAATATATCAAATTGTCTATCATTAATTGCTTTTTCTAAATCATTTTTATTAAAATCAAAAGTATATAAATTACTAATTTTAATTAATTGATTTTTTATATGTTGAATATTATCTTTGTTTAAATGGAAAATTTCTAAAAAATATTCTTGAAAAAATGGAATGAATTTAGAAATAATTTGTAATCTTTGTTCATTTGAATCTGGTTTAACTCCTAAACAAATTAATAAAGAATCAACTTTTTTTTCAATAATTTCTTTTGTTTCATTATATGTTAATATAGTTAAATCTTGACATATATTAGCAATGAAAATATAATTATTTATAAAATTATCAAATGGTGCTAATAATTCAGTTTCTGTTAGATTTTCCCATAATTTTTTAAATTCTGAAGGAAGGAAAAATTGAACTGATGTATTATTTCCACCTCTTGCATTTTCATTCATTAATTGTTGTAGTTTTTTATTTGATGTTTCTAAAGTTTTTATTTTTGTTTCACATTGAAGTAAATTTTTCTCCATTATTTTATAATTGTGTTTATAAAATTCTAATTCTTCTTCTTTACTATTAAATTTCTGATTTTTGGAATCTGTAAGTGATATTTCTGAGAGAATACTATTATCCATTAATTGTTTGATTTGATGTTTTTGATTTTAATAATATTTAATTTGGTATTCTCTAAAAATTATATTAATAATAAAAAATTAGAGGTTTAGATTTTAAATAAATTTAAAATAAAACAAAAATAAAGTATTAAATTAACAAAAAAAATTAATTTATCATTCCAATAATAAAAATGGAAGAAAATGAAGAAAATAATAGTAACGAATCATATGAAGAAACAAACTGGTCACCATATAATTTAAATATAGATTTAAATAAGAATATATCATCTCTATTTGAAACACCAACAGAAATACAAAAAAGAGTTTTAATATATACATCAGCAAAAGTAGATTTAATAGTCCAAGCAAGAACAGGAGAAGGAAAAACATTATGTTACTTAATTCCAATATTAAATTACATATATAATTTTTATGAAAGAAATCCAAAAATGATAAAAAAAATATCTCCAGTTTCATTAATAATTGTTCCAACACATGAATTAGGAGTTCAAGTTAAAAATCATATTGAAAATATAATAAAAGATAAAAAAACAAATAAAATTGATTATAATATATCAATTGCTAATATTTTAGGAGGATTCGCAAAACCTAAACAATTAAAAATTTTAAATAAAAAATCTCCTGAGATTATTATTGCAACACCTGGTAGATTATGGGAAATTATTGAAAATGAAGAAAGTCAATTATTAGAAAATATAAAATATTTAAAATTTTTAGTAATTGATGAAGCTGATAGAATGACACAAACAGGTCATTTTTCTGAATTAAAAAATATATTTCAACATATTTATAATAGAATTGAAATTAAAGGAAATAATGATATAGAAAAGAAAAATGATGTTAAAGCAAAAATTAAAGATATAGGAGGTGAAATTAATAAAGAAGATGATATTATTGAAAATGAAAAATTAGCTAAATTATTAGGGACAGATATTGATAATATTGAAACTATTGATCCTATGGATTTAGTTGATGAAAATGCTAATTTTGATATTGATGAAATGGAAAATGAAAATGAAGAAGAAGAAGAAGATGAAGTTAATAATAATGAAAGTGAAGAAAATGAAAATGAAACAAAAAATAAAGGAAAAAAATATAATAAAGGTAATTTTGATTTAAAAAAATTTAGAGAGGAAAAAAATAGAGAAAATGATGAAAAAATTGAATTTGAAAATAAAGTTGGAATGAGAACAATTTTATGTTCTGCGACAATAGATTCAATTAATAGATTTGAAGATCATAAAAAAAAGAATAAAAAAAATCAAAATAAATCAAATTTATCATCAGAACAACAACAATTTCAAAATTTAATAAAAAACTTAAAATTCTATAATAAATTAATATACATTAAATTAAAATCAGGTCAAAATTTATTAGAAACAGAAGAAGAAAAAGAAAAGAAAATAAAAGGTGAACCAATATTAGAAGAAAATCAACCCTCAATTCTTCCTTCAAAAATGAAAATTGATTGTTATAAATGTGAAACATCAATAAAAGATTATTATTTATATTATATTTTAAAAGAAAATATAAATTCAAAAATAATAATATTTACAAATTCAATTTCTCATACAAAAAAATTACATTCAATATTTAGTTATTTTAATGAATTTAAATGTGCAATTTTACATTCTAAAATGCCACAAAATATTAGAATGAAGAATTTAGATAAATTTACAAATAATAAAAATGCAATTTTATTTTGTACTGATATTGGTGCAAGAGGACTTGATATTCCTTTTGTTGATTTAGTTATTCATTATCATATTCCTTTAGAAACTAAAATATTTGTTCATAGAAGTGGAAGAACTGCAAGAGCAAAAAATAATGGTAATGTTACTTCTTTAATTAGTGAAAAAGAATTTGGTTTATATAAAAGAATTATGATTGATTTACATTATAAAGAATTTTCTATGAAAACTTTGAGTTTAAATCAAATTGAAAAGATTAAAAGTTTATTTGAATATGCAAAAGAAATTGAAAGGGAGAATTTTAAAATTAAAAAAGAAAATAAAGAAAAACAATGGTATGATTTAAATGCAAAAAAATTGGATATTATTTATGATGATGATGATAATAGAGATGAAGAAGATGATGTTGAAAAAAAAATGGAAAAGAAGTTATTGAATAAAAAAAGAAAGTTATTAAATAAAGAAAAATTTCATAAAAAAAAAATATATACTAAATTAAATGAGTATTCTATTAAAAGAAGTAGTTTTTTAACACCAGATCAAGTTAATAAATTAAATAATTTATTAAAAGATGAACAATTTAAAAATGAAAATATTACAAAAGCTCTTTATGATGCTAAAAATGATGCAAGAGTTGTTAAAAAAGATAAACCAAAAAAAAGAAGATATATGCATAGAAGAAAAGGAAAATAAATTTGAATATTTTATAATATATATAAATAAAGCAAAAATACCTTTTTATAATTATAATTATTATTTATTTTTTTAATAAGATAATAAATCATTTTTTAATCTATAAAATAAAAATTCAAAAAATAAAAAAAATAAAATTAAAATTATTACAAGAAAAGATATATAAAAATAAAAATTAATCTTCCTAATGTTAAAATTAACTTAAGTGAAAAGCATTTCTTCCCTCTTCAATAGCAATATATAATTTTTTCTTTAATATTTCAAAAGAAGAATAATTAGGAATTTTTAGATAATTTTGGCAAGTCATAACAGAAGGTAAATGTAAATCAGGATTATTAATTCCATTAAATTCAGTTTGAGATTGAACAACAGTTAATTTTGGATATAAATTTTTAAAACCACCAATAGGTAATCTTGGACTTCCTGTTACAAATAATAAAAACATTTTTCTTTCTTTTTTACTCATATTTAATAAAATTTCAATTAATCCTTTATAAACTAAACTATTTTTATTTAAACCATGCATTGGAATTATATTTGATGTTAAATTTTCATATGACCAAATTTCATTATCATTTGAATTTTTATCTGTATTTTCACTTCCGCAAATAAAATCTTCTATTTCATTTGATGAAAAAGATTTTAATAATTTTATATTGAAAACTTTATTAAATCCTTCAATAAAAGCATTAATTAAATCTTTTACACCATCTATTAATAAATATTTAAAAACTAAATAAATGTATTCATCAATATTATTATCTTTTAAAATTATATTTTCTCCATTTTCTTTTAAAGTAATTAATTCATTCCAAGGACAAGTAAAATATATATCTAAAGTTTCCAAATCTTTACCATCAATTAATATTTTTTCATTATCTTTACCATTTCTCTTAATTTTATAAATCTTTTCTAAAAATGCAGAAATATTCTTATCAATTTTCATAATTGAATTAAAATTAATTGGTCTCTCTAAAACGAGATCCCAAAACAGAGAATTTAAAGGAAAATCAATTAATCTATCATCATATAAAGCTCTTGCAATTACATAACCAATAACATTAAATAATTTAATTGTTTTTTCATTATTTGGATTTCCTTTAATTAAAGGAAGTGGGAAAAGTGAATAATCTTCAGTTTTGTACCATAAATTTTTATGATTTTCAATAATTTCTTTAGTAAATAAAGAATAATATTCTAAAGTTGGTCCCATTCCAGTTCCAGTTTCATTAAAATATTCAAATTCAACATATCCATTATAATTATTTACTTCATTCATTAATTTAAATGAATCTTCTAATAAATTATCTCTATGAATTTTAACTTTAATTCTTTTTAAATTTGTTATTAAATTATTCATTGATTTATCTTCAAATATATTTTCACCTAAGAAATTCCTTAAGAAAATATATAAATTAGTCATTGATCTTTTATTATCAAAAGCAGTAACTTTAAATAATAAATATCTACTACTAAATGAAGTAAAAAAAGGAAAATTTCTATTTACTTCAGTACACCAAGATGGAATTGATTTTGTACAAACTGCATAAGGATCTTTTATTTGTTTTGATAATAATGATGTCATTTTTATATTTTCAAAATTATTTGATGGTAAAGAATGTACATTAAATAATGTTTTAAATTCAAATGATGATAAGTGAATTACAGATAATAAATAAAAAAATGGTGATGCTCTTTTTATGTTGTATAAAGCTTTATTATTTATTATTTTGTAGTAATAATATTTTTCGAAAAGGAATTTTTCTAATTCATTATTGTAATTTTGTAAATTTGATAAATCAAAATTGCATGATATTATTTTTTTTGTATTATTGTTAGTTGAATTAATATTCAAATTTATTTCATCATCTTCTTTTTTCATAAAGGAAAATTGGAATTTAAAATCTGTACAAAAGAAACTAAAATCACTTTTTTTCATATTTTTTTTTGCATCTTTTAAAAATTCATGTAAAGTTAAATTGTTTTTCATTTCATATATTTCTCCATTAACATTTATAATATATAAAAATATATCATATTTATTTAATAAATCATCAATATTAATTTTTTTAATTTCTTCTTTATTTTCCTTTTTTTCTTTATTGTCTTCATCTTTTTTTTCTTGTGATATATTGTCTACATTTTTTTTTATTCTTTCAAGTCTTCTCTTTGCCAAATTTTCCATTATATTTTCAGTAAATTCTAAATTATCTTCATTATTTGAACTTGAATCTCTTTCAATAATATATTTGAAGATTTCTTGAAAATATTCATCATTACGATTATTATTTGATTCTTCATTTAATAAAACTTTATTTGGTAAATTAAAAATTTCTTTTTTAACTTGTTCTATTGTTGATGATGTTTCTAGATATAATTTATTACATTTATTTTTGTTGAAAAAATCAATTAGATCTCTAAAATTATCATCTAAACCAGTTTCTTTTGGTATTATTATTTTATTATTATTTTCATTATAATTAAATTTAAATCCAATTTTATGTGAAATTTTATTTGGTATATTTCCATTAAAAGCAGATAAAAATAATGAAGTTGCATTTTTCATATTATTGTAACTATCATATAAAAATAGTTTAAAACAATTCATTGAAGAAACACATCTTTGAAGTATTTGTAAGAATTGAATAATTTTACTGTTTTTCTCATCTTCATTTTCATTATAATTTAGTGAAGTAAATAAGCATTTTATTTTTGAAATAATATCCTTATTATATTCACCTGATAATTTAACATTTGTTTTGGTATCTAATTCAACTGTATTATTATAATTTAATAAGAAATTATTATCAATATAATAAGCAAGATACAATATAATTTCTGATTTTTCAATTTCAAAAAATGTACAATTATTATCTATTAATAAATTAATTATATCTTCAATTATTGATTTATCATTCATATTATTGTCTTTTAATATTATTTTATAATCATTTAATTTACTCATAATATCTATTGGATTAATTTTAGAATTTGATTGTAATATTAATTTTTTTATATTTTCCATATCAAAATATTTTGTTGTTAAACTTTTTGAAGTAGATTTAATTGCACAAATAATTGGATTTTCATTGTTTTTAGGATTTTCAATAACATTGTCGAATATTTTTAATATAGAAATATTAGTTTCTTTGGCAAGATATAAATTACTTTCTTCTACTGAATTTAATTTAGAAACATTTTCAACAACTCCATCTCTTAAAAATGAAATAATAAATATTTCTGGAATTTTATTCATAATTAAATAAACAAGTGATAAAACTTCAACAATGTAAGAAGAATCTTTTGAATCTAACATTTTACTTATACTATTTGATAATTGGTTATCATCAATATATTTTTTAATATAATCAATTGATGAATTTGCAATGTACATTTTAATTATTTTGATAACTCCTAATGTTGTTGTACTTGATGGTATATTTAATATATTTTCAATAAGTAATTTTAATATTTTTTCACTGAAAAAATCATAAAAATTTTTATTTTCTTCTGACATTATTTTTGTTTTTAAAAGAGTACATATTTGTTTATTAGGTTGATTAGGAAAAAATGATGCTAATAAATTAAATAATTCATTAAATAAAGAATGAGTATTTGAAGAATTAACTTTTGAGCCATCATTTTTATTATAATTAATTTCATTTTTAATTACTTTATATATCATTTCCAACATATTATTATTCAATAACATATTAGTAATATTATTTGACATAATACAAAATAATTCAAAAATTTTTAAAATATATTTAATAGTATCAACATTAACATTAAAAATATTACTAGAAATATCTTTTTTTTCATCAATATTAAGAAATTTAATTAAATTATCCATTAAAACACTAAGTAAACCATCTTTAATAATATCTTCACAAAAATTATTAAAATCCATAGAATAATTATAATTCCTAACACCATTTAAAATATTATAAATTGATTGAATGGCTAAATCAACAATAACTTTTTCAATATCAGAATTTCCATTTAACTTAGATAAAATAGTTAAACTTGGAATTGCATTTAAAAAATAATTTTTAATATAATCAATATTATTTCCAACTTTACTCATATTTACACATGCCTTTAAAGCACTTTTTCTAGTAGAAACTTCGAAAAAATCAATAAAAGAAAGAACACTAGTAAATGCACCTTTTTCAATTAAAACATAAGGATTTTCATAACTCATTTTTTCAATTGCTTTAATTGAACTTTCAACTCCTTCAATTGATTCTACATTTTGACTCATTGAAATAATTTTTTGAACTCCATTATATTTAACAATAGTACTAGTTGAATGTGGATTAATATCTAATAAGTAATTTAAACAATTTAATGTAATTAAAGAAATTTCAGGAATCATTGGAAATTTATCTAATAAAATTATTAATTGATGAATTAATTCAACTACTTTTACATCTTCTGCAATATTATCACTTGCCATTGATAATTGAGAACTTAATTCATTTAATGCTGATAATATTTCCATTTCATCATTTGATTTAAATTTTTCTAAAGCATTTTTAATAAATTGTGAATTTCCTGTGTTGAAAAAGTTTCTTAATGGATTTTTGAAATTTGGACCTTCCATTCCTAAAAATATTATATAAATGTTAATTTTTAAATTTTATTAAAATATAAATAATAGGAGAAATTTCAAAATAGGAAAAAAAATAAGGAAATTGGGTTATTTTAATTTTTAAAAAAAAATTATTGGAGAATTGTTTTTTACTTTTTATTTCAAGAGTTTTTTCTTTTATTTTTTCTTTTGGATGTTTTGGTTTTTTTATTTTTTCTTCTTTATTTTGAACTATTTTAAATTTGGGAAATTTTATTTTTTCTTCTATTTTTATTTCATTTGATGCAATATTTTTTGAGTTTCTTCTTCTTTTTCTTTTTGATAATTTATCAGTTGATGTAATAAAAATTGGTTTTTTGTCTGTTATATTATTTTCTATTTCCATTAAATTTTCATTTTGATTTGGATTTTCTAAATTTTCATAGTTATTTGAATTGTTTTCATTATTGTTAGTTTGAAGCTTTTCCATTATATATATTTTATTTAATTAAGATTAGTTTTATAATGGTATAAGTCTATAAATCAATATTATATTTCAAGTCTATAAATTTTTGAAATTTTTTTATTAATGTATATAAAAAGTTTCTATATTATTATAAAGAATAAAAAATTGAAAAAAGTTAGAATCTATATTTAATTTAATTTTTCTTAAAAGGTATTTTTAGAATTTTAATTTTCTTTTTTATTTAATATAAGAATTCATTTTTAAGTTAAATAAAATAAATTTAATTATAAATAGAAAATTATAAGATATATTAAATAAATAAATATAATTAAATAATAGTATCTTTTCAAAAAAATGTATTATCTACTATAATTTCTTTTTTCATTAAATTTACTAAAAAAAACTATTTTAAAATTAATGTACTTTTTAATAAATTAAATCATCTATTATTAAAAAAATTAAATAAAACTTAAAACTTTATTAACTTAAAAAATTTGAATATTTTGAAATTTATAAAATATAAACGATAATACTCTTTGGAAAAAGATATTACCTTTATTATAATTTTAAATATTATTTTAGTCATAAATTTAATTAATTAATCTTTAATTAATGATATTTTTATAAAAAATTAATATATAATTTAAATAACTTAATTTAAAGAACAAATACTTCGATATAATAATTTTTCTGAACAAGATAAATTATAAAAATTATTTTAAAGACAAATATTAAATAATTATTAATTTTTTCTACTAAAAATTTAATTTTAAAATTTATATATTTTTTTTTAAGATTAATTAATAATATAATATTTATATAAGTTATTTTTAAATTTATTTAATTTTATATTTTTAGACTTTTTAATTTAAATAAGAAGCAAATATAATATGACTATTTTTTGAATCGATAAAAATTTTATTTCTAAAATAAATAAACAAAATATATTAAATTTTATTATTTTAAATGCATAAATAATTTTTTTATAAATGGAATTAGAACCACTATCACAAGAAAAAATAATTCAAAAACCTTTATTTTATTATGATTACTTATCAGATGAATCATGTGAAGAAATAGAAAAAATAATAAATAATAATTTTTTTTCAAATAGAAGTAAACAATCATTAATTCATTATCAACCAATAAGATTTGAAACAGAAAGATATTTAGAATTACCACCAATAAAAAATAAAAATGAACAAGACTATATGAAAAAAAAAACATTAAAATCAAAAAAAGAACAAAAAGCAAAACATATTAATACAATGAGTGCAGATGATATTGGATTAAATACTAAATATAGAGAATTAAGAAAAATATTATTAGAAAAAAAAAATAAAAAAGTAACTCTAAAAATGAAATTACCAAAATTAGCTAAAAAAAAACCTGTTGATAGGTTTCCTATTAAATATAAAGCTAGTTATATTGATCAGGTTGAAAATAATTTTATTAAACCTTATTTAAGTAAAGATAATATTGTTTATGAAGATTATATAGAAAATAAACAATCTCGAATACCATTTAATTTTATTATTAATAATTAATTTTAGAATATCATAAAATTTATAATAAATATTTTATTCCTTTTTATTAGTTAAAATTTAAGTTTTTATAAAAAAATTCTTTAGACAAAATATTCTTTTCATTTTTATTTTGTGAAAGAATTTGATTATTTTCATTATTAAAAAAATTAAAATTATTATTATTAAAACTAGTCATATATTTATTACTCTTTCCAGAGTTCCCCTCATAACTTAATATAACATTATTATTAGAATAATTTTGAGATAAATCTAAATCTAAATTATTTTCATTATTATTATAATTTACATTATTTTCATTTTCGTTATTTAATATTAAATATACTGAAATTTCTCCTTTTTGACTTTCCATAAAAATTTGATTTTCTTTAGATAAATCTTCAAAAGTTTCTTTATCTTCATTTTCAATATTTGGAAGACTATTTTTTATATGTTCAATATTTTTTTTATCAATTAATTCAATACTTGTATCAGGAGGAGTTTTAATTGCTATCATTTTATTATTATTATTATTATCTACTAAAGTTTTAATATCATCATAAGTAACATATCCATATTGTTTTGTTTCATCTTTTTCTATTAATTTTCCAAATTGTTTATTTATTTCTTCGATAAATAAATCTAATTTTTCTTTTTCTTTTTCTAATTCACAATATTTATTTAATTGTTTTAGTAAATCATCATTATCATTATTCTTGTTTTTTTCACCTAATTCTTCATTAATTAAGTCTGATTTAATCCAACAAATTTGATTTTTAGCTAATTTTTTTATATAACCTATTCCTTCTAATACATTAGTTATATCATATATTCTCCTTTTTTTTACTTTTAATTTTTTAACTATTTCATTTATATTAATTTTTTCTATCCCTTTCATTTTAGTACAATCAATAAAATTCTTTGTTAATTCACCAAGTGAATTTTCTTGCCTAAGTCTTTTTTTTTTTAATTTCTGATTTGGTTTATCATTTAAATCATATTTATTTTTTAATTTGTATTCCCGCGCATTCATATTATCCATTTTTTTGGAAATTTAATGAAAAAAAAATTAAATTAATAAAAAAAAAAAAAATAAAAATTCAATAAATTTTTATAAGAATGGGAATTTGTTGTGTACATAATAATGTAATTGAACCACAAAGTATAGTAGATTTTTCAAATAAAAAAAGAATATCTAATAAATTAAATAGGAATCTAATAAAGGAAAATGAAAAATCAACTCATTTAAAAGAAAATGAAAAGAAAAATTCAGAAGAAAATTTAATAAGTAGTTTAACTAATAATAATAATAAAAGTATTAATGAAGAAAGAAGAGAAAATTCATTTGATAATGCATATAAAAATATAAGTTCTATTTCTCAAATTAATGCTGGTAAAGAAACAAATGGAAATTCGAACATTTCAGAAATTAAAAAAGTAAATAAAAATGCTCCATTGAATAAAGAATTAATATTGAATAAGAAAAAGAATAAAAAAGAAATTAATTTTTTATTATTAGGTGATAAAAATACCGGTAAAACATGTTTCATAATACAATTTATTGAAAATTATTTTGAAAAAAATTATAATCCAACAACAGGATTTAATTTTCAAAAAAAAACAGTATCTTATAATACACATCAATATCAATTAAATTTTATTACAAAAGGAAATGAACATAAGGAGAATATAAACTATTATAATGAAGCAGATTTTTTTTTACTATTTTATGATATTACAAATGAAAAAAGTTTTGAGATAATAAAAAACAGTATTGAAAATAAAATTAATAAATATTTAATTGAATATTTAGATGGTACTCCCAATATTATATTAATTGGAAATAAAATAGATTTGGAAGATGAAAGGAAAATAAAACTTGAAGATGTTGAAAAATATTGTAAAGAAAAAAATTATATAAATTTTGAAATGTCGGTTAAAAATAATCAAAATATTAATTTAATGATGAATATTATTTTAAAAGCATTTGATCAAATATCTTATGTTGGGTAAAATAATTTTTTTCATTAATAATATATTATTTATTCTGTAATATAAAAAAGTATATTTTAGTATGAAATTGTTTCTTGTTATTTATATAAAATAAATTAATATATTCAAAATTTATTTTTAATTTTTTCTATTTTATATAATAATATTCATTTTACAAATAGGACATTTTGAAGATCCTCTATTTTGTAATAAATTAAATAAACAATCTCTATGAAAAACATGACCACATCTATCTAATTTAGTAATAGAATCATTAAAACAAAATTCAAAACTACAAATAACACATTTTTCTTCATTATTATCAAATCTATTATATTTTGAATTAGGTAAATTTAATAATTGCTCAATTGATAATCCATTATCATTATTATTTTCTTCTTCGGAAAATTCATTTTGTTCTAAATTTAGATTATTTAATTGATTATTATTATGCATTCTTTCCATTACACTTTGAAATAATTGTCCTATAGATATTGGTCTATTTTCTTCTTCATAATTTTCTTCTCTATTTAATTCTTCTTCTAATTCTTTTTGTAAATCTGATAATTCTTTTTCTAATTTTAAATTTAAATCTTTTAAAGAGTTTAATTTTGTTTTTTTTGTTGTTGTGATATTTTTTTTATTTGTTATTTCTTTTTCTAAAGATGATATATGGTATTTTAAATTTATATTTTTTTTAGATATTTCATTATATTCATTCTCAATTGAATTTAATTGCTTTTGAAGTTCATTTATTTTTATTTCATTTGAATTATGTGTTTCTTTATCTTTTTGAATCTCTTCTTTTGATTTTTTTTCATCTAATATTATTTTTGTATTTTCTTTTTGTTCATCTTTTATTATAATTATTTTTGTATTAAGTAATTTATCTTTTGTGTGATTATTTTCATCTTTTCTAATAGTTTTATTATAAGTAGAATTCGTTTGATTATTTATAGATTTTTTTAAAGTATATTTTATATTTTTCTTTATTTGAATTTTATTTTTATCCATTAAAAAATTAATAAGAATTTATCGAATAGTGATAAATAATAAAAAAATAAATATTAATTGTTACTGAAATAATATAAATTCAAATTAATTAATTTTATTTTTAAAATAAGCTAAAATGGATAGATTTCAAGGTTCAAATAATTCAAATTTAATTATAATTAATAATTCAGTAAGAATTAAATCCTAATTTTTATATAGCGTAATTCATTTATGATTAATAACAATGGAAAAAAAATAATTATTAAAGCTCCTATTTCATCCATGACTTTAACAGGAAGTAATAATAGAATAACGCTTCAGAGTTTAATAACAAATTTAATAGTAAACGGAAACGGAAATGATATGATTGCATCTGATAATAGAGGAAAATTAATAAATGTTGTCTTTAACGGAAATAACAATAAAATAAAACTTAATGAGAATTCATCTAATGTAAGTCAAATTCAAAATGGATTTAATAATAAAATTTATATTAATGGAAGATTATTAAATAATAATAATATGCATAATAATCTAAATTCACATCAAACTTTTAATTTTGGAAATTCCAATTTTTCAATTAATATAAATGGTCAAAATGGAATAAATTTATTTAATCCAGGTCAATTATTTAATATAATTAATTCATCAATTGGTAATTTTGGAATGAATATTAATTTTGGAAATTATAATAATCAAAATAATTATCAAAGTGATGAAGAAGAATATGAAGAAGAAGAAGAAATAGAATTTAATAATAATAATTTAAACCAAGATTTAGGAGATTATTATCAAGAACAATTAGAAAACGAAGTTGAAGAGGAAGAAAATGAAAATGATGAAGAAAATTTAATGAAAAAGAGAGCTGAATTAATATTAGAAATGGATGAATTTCAATATAAACATATTTTAAAATATAGTTCAAGAAAAGAAGATAATTGTGCTATTTGTTTACAAAAATTTAAAGGAACTGATATTATAAAAGAATTTTGTTGTAAACATATTTTCCATAAGAAATGTTTATTAAAATGGCTTAAAACATCGAATATTTGTCCTCTTTGTAAATATAATTTAATGGATAAAATTAATAATGAAAATGTTTAAATTTGACATTTGAAAAATCAAAATATAAATATAACTAAATTGAATATATTAAATTTTAAGATTATAAAAATTTATTATTATTATTTCATATTTTTTTGAATTTTTAAATTTTTATATTTATTTTTATATGAAAAAATAATATTATGAATATAAAATCAAAAAGTAAATTACTTTTAAAAAATAAACCAAATTCTATACATCAGTTATCTCAATTAGGTTTGGTAGGTATTAAAAATTTGGGGAATTCATGTTATATGAATGCTGCTGTTCAATGCTTAAGTAATTTTTATGAATTTAGTAATTATTTTCTAAAAAAAGATTTTGATAAAAAATTAATAAAAGAAATCAAAGATAAAAAAGGTAATAGTGATATAAATCAATATGAATTATTAATTAAATTTACCCAAATAATAAAAAAAATTCATTTAGGAAAAGAAAAAAATATTTCAATAAATTCATTTCGTAATTCAATAGGTAAAAAAAACACAATTTTTATGTCAAATACACAAGAAGATACTCAAGAATTTTTAATTACATTATTTGATTTATTAAACGAACAAATTTATTTATATAATAAAAAAATAAATAAAAATTTTAAAACAATTTCAACAGATTTAAGTAAAAAATTAAGTTTAAAAGATTTTAGAGATAATGAAAATAATGGGTTAAATGAATTAATAAATTATTTAAATAATAATCAAAGTTTAATAAGTTGTTTATTTACTGGACAATTTAGATCAACAGTTCAATGTGGAAAATGTAAAAATGTTAGTCATAATTTTGAAATATTTTTAGGATTATCATTACCAATTCCTTTATATTCTGAAATTTCATTTATGATTTATTTCATTTTTTTTAATATTGAAAAAGGAATTTTACAAATACCAATTTTTATGGAAAGTGATTTATTAATTTTAGATTTAAGAAATAAATTAAGTTACTTATTAAATATTCATCCCTTTAGTTTTATAATTTGTTTAATTAAAAATAATAAAGTAGAAAAAATATATAATAATTTAGTTCCAATTTCAGAAATTTTTTACTCAGGGACTTTAATTGATAAAATAATGTTATTTTGTTTTGAATTTGACAAAAATCTATTTTCAAATGGTGATAATAAATATTTTATAATTCATTCAAAAATGAGTAGTCAAGTTGATGGTTTATCAAATAGTGATATTGCTTCAATGAATAATAAAAATTCAAAAATTTCTTATAAAAAATATCATATTAATGATTTATTTTCAGAACCACAAATGACTTTTTATACTCAAATTGATAAAACTTTTCTTGAATTATATTATGGGAAAGATATTTTAACTTCTAAAAATAATAATTCTACTAATAAAAATACTAATACAGCTTCTCATTTTATTCATGTTCCTAAAGTTAATTCTATTTTCGATAAAAATATTGAAGAGGATTATAAGGAAGAAAATAGAAAAAACTTTATTAAATTATTAACTTCTAGTTTATATATTTATTCTGATGAAAATTATGGCTTTCCTAATTTTTATCTAAAAGTTTTAGTCAATTTTTCTTTTTTTCAATCAGAGTTTGTAAATGATTATTTTTCAAATTATAAAAGAAAAGAAATTGGATTTCAAAGATTTATTTATATTAATATTAAATGGAAACTATCTTTCCTTGAAATATATATTAATAATAATTTTCAAATAAACTTAATAACACCACAAATAAGAATTGTTAATATTAATAAAAATAAATTTACAAAATGTGTTTTATGTGAAAGAATAGATTGTAATAATTGTCCTTTAAATGAATTAAAAGGATATGATACAATTATGGATTTATTACAGAAATATCCAAAAAATGATACATTATTAATTGATAATAATTATTTATATTATGATTATAATCAAAGAAGATTAACATATCCAAAATCTGATTTTGAATTAGAATTAGTTTATCCAAAAAGTATATATGAAAAAATAAAAGAAACTTTATTTAATATATCTAAAATGATAATATCAACTGATAATTCTAATAATTTATCAAAACAAAAAGAATTAGAAGAAAAAAAAAATAAAAATGAAATAGATATATATGATTGTATTAAAAAATTTTCATCAAGAGAAGTATTAGATGAAGGAAATGATTGGTTTTGTTCAAATTGTAAAATTAATCAAAAGGCATTTAAAACAATGAGAATAAATTATGCACCAAATATTTTAATGATTCAATTAAAAAGATTTAAAACAGATGGTAACATAAAAATAGATAATTTTATCGATTTCCCAATTCAAAATTTCATATTAAAAGTACATCATATTTCAGAATCATATGATTTAATGGGAATAATAAATCATTATGGAAATATAAGTTTTGGTCATTATATTGCAATATGTAAAAATTATTATAATAAAAAATGGTATAAATTTGATGATTCATCAGTTATTGAAATTAATGAAAATGAAATTGTTTCAAAAGATGCTTATGTTCTTTTTTATAAAAAAAATTCTTTTAATTTACAATTAGCAGAAAAATGGTATGATAATATGGAAAATTATATTTCGTTTGTGAGTGAAAAATTTAAAAAGTTTAATTTTAGTTTTTTGGAAAAAGAAAAAAATTATAAATAACTTGATATATATTATTAATTTTGTTAATGTCTATTATATTATATTTTGTTTAAACTAAATAAAAAAATATAATTATATATTTTATGTTTTATTTATATATTCATTTGTTTTGTTTCAAAAATACTTTTAAAGGTATCATTTACAAAGGCTACTGCCTCGTTTTTCATTGATTCTGTCAATTCTATTTCTTCTTCTTCATTTTCATCTTTGTCATTTATATTTTCTTCATTTTTTTCTTCTTCTTTATTTTTCTTTTCTTCTTCTTTTTCTTTTTTTTCTACATCTTCATTTTTCCCATCATTTTCATTTTTCTTTTCTTCTTCTTTTTTTATTTCTTCCTCTTCTTTTTTATCTATATTAATATCTTCACTTTTTCCTTCTTCTTTTATCTCTTCTATTTTTTTTTCTTCTTCTATTTTTTCTTCTTCTTTCTTTTCTTCTTCTATTTTTTCTTCTTCTTTCTTTTCTATTTCTATTTTTTCATCTTCTATTTTTTCTTCCTCTTTTTTTTCTTCTATTTTAGCCGGCTTTTCTTCATCTTTCTTCTTTTCTTCAGTTTCAAGTTTTTTTTCTTCGACTTTAGTATGTTTTTCTTCAGACTTTATTTCTTCTACTTTGCCTGGCTTATCTATATGTTTTGTTCCTTCAAAAATAGCCACTGATTTTGCAAGTTTTTTATTTTCTTCTTTTTCTTTGGGCTTTTCTTTTTTTGGATGTTCATTTACTTTACTTGATGATGAAGCCATGTTAAGAGATTTGAAAAAAGGATTATCTTTTTGAATAAGTTTGGGTATTGGCTTTTTTGCTTCTTGATGTAGAGGTCCTGAATTTTTAGGTTTATCAAACTTCGATAATAATTCTAAAAAGCTTTTTTTATTTGTTCCTGTTTTTATAGGTTTTGTTGCTTCTTCCTTTTTTTTATTATCTTTAGTTTGAAAAGATTTTGGTTTTTTTAATTCTAAATTATTGTTGTCTTCTTTTTTTTTATTTTCTTCTTTTTTATGCTCAACTTTTTTATTTTCTTCCTTTTTTTGTTCTACTTTTTTGGGCTCTTCTTTTTTATGCTCTACTTTTTTAGGTTCTTCTTTTTTAGGTTCTTCTTTTTTAGGCTCTTCTTTTTTAGGCTCTTCCTTTTTAATTTCAGGTTCTTCTTTTTGGGGATTTGCCACTAAGCTATTTTTAAGAGCTCTTCTCAATTCTTCTTCTTCAATAGCGGCTATTCTTCTCCTTCGATCTTCTTCTTCTAAGGATTGTTTAATTGCTTCATTATAATCTTGTCTTTCTTCCTCCAATAATTTAGCCACTAATTCCTTCGTTTTTTCATCACCACTTTTTCCATCGTCTCCTTCTTGTTTTCCTTCCTCTTCCATTTTTTGTGCGTTTTCCATTTGTTTTTCAGCCATTTTAATTATTTGGTAATTTCTTTTTGTCATAATTGATTTAAAAAAATTATAATCACCGAAGTTTATAACTTGATTAAAATATTTTTTATATTTAGGGTCACTTGTTCCTTTTTCTGCAGCTTTTAAAAAATCTTCTTGTGTTAATTCCCCCTCTTTTAAAACTTCATCTAATAAATTTTCTAAAAGTTGATTTAGCTCTTTGAAAAGTTGACCTTGTTCAAAGGTGTTTTCATCGACGTCTATAAAAGTTATACAATTTTCATCAATGAAATTTTTTAGAGGATTTCTAAAAGCGGGACCAGATATTCTTTTAGCTACGAATTTATATATTTCATCGGGATTGGACTTATCTGGAGGCTGCTTTAAATCAGATTTTTCTTTTTTCTGAGGCTCTGATTTATCTCCGGGTGTTTCTTGACTCATATTTGATTATATTTATTATATTTATTTTTTAATAATAATTAATTTTATTTAAATATTATTGTTATGAGTCTATATTA
>JAEEGK010002836.1_pt1 | contig 43490 bp, 35 predicted proteins | sample 8958771 | NCBI WGS metagenome assembly JAEEGK01 (sample SAMN16246547, study PRJNA631951) | gut metagenome | biome: gut microbiome; feature: rumen; material: SC-attached | host: Bos | place: Iran: Karaj | collected 2018-10
AGACTGCGGTAGCAAAGGTACTAACTTTAGTCCAAAAAGCCAAGAAAACGGCAGAAAAAGTCATCCTGCAATTTGAGCTATTGAATACCTACTACTCAAAATCATCCTGCAAAATGAGCTATACGCCGAGTTAAAGGCGGTGTCCTTTAGCTCCCATTTTTTTTATACTGTTATTTCCGCCGAACCATAGCAACGGTGATGCTGGTTGTCATAGATGACACAGAACTGTCCCGGTGCCACCCCGTGAATGGGCTTTGTGGCCTCTATTAGGTACTCGCCGTCGGGTAGGGGAGTGATGGTGGCGGTCAGGAAATCTGATGTGTGGCGTATCTTGAAAGTGATGGGTATCTTCTCCGCATCAGGCAGCGGAGCGGTAAGCCAGTGCATGTCGTGCACCTTGAACTGCTGTTTGTATGCCGTCTTTGGGTCGTAGCCGTGCGACACGAAGAGCATGTTTTTCTTAATATTCTTCTTTACGGCAAACCAAGGGCCGCCGCCAAAGCCAAGTCCATGACGCTGGCCTATGGTGTGGAACCACAATCCCTTGTGCATACCCACTTTCTTGCCGGTCTCTATGTCAATGACAAGTCCTGGCTTCTCGCCGAGATAGCGGCGCAGGTAGTCGTTGTAGTTTATCTTGCCAAGGAAACAGATGCCCTGTGAATCCTTTCTCCGTGCGTTGATAAGGTGTTCGCGCTCGGCTATTGCCCTTACCTCCTCCTTCATCATGTGTCCGATGGGGAAGATGGCCTTACGCAGTTGCCAGTCGTATATCTGTGCGAGGAAGTCTGTCTGGTCCTTCACGGGATCAGGAGATGTCACGAGCCATTTCCTGCCTTCCTCGTCAATCTCTGTCTGCGCGTAATGGCCGGTGGCGATGTAGTCGTATTCATGTCCGCGTTTCTCGTGGAAAGCGCCAAACTTTATCAGACGGTTGCACATCACGTCAGGGTTGGGTGTGAATCCAGCCTTCACCTTCTCCATGGTGTATCGAGTCACCTCGTCCCAGTATTCCTTATGGCAGTCCACGACCTCAAGTGACAGTCCGTATTTATGTGCCACGGCAGTAGCCATCTCAAGGTCTTCCTCAGAGGTGCAGTCCCATTCTTCCTGCTCCTCAGGACCGATTTTGATATAGAAGCAGTCTGGCTTAAGGCCGTGCTCGCAAAGTACGTGCACCACCACCGAACTGTCAACGCCTCCGCTGAGCAGTACCGCTATGCGCTTGCCGTTTAATGATTCAAAGTTCATCGTTCACACTCTTTTGTTTTATTTCGCAGTAGTCTTTGACGAACGCTTGTCGCGGTGATAGGAGCGGTATTCGTCCATTTCTATCTCAACATCGGGTTCAGTCAGTGTACCTGTCTGCGGCAGTTTGAAGGCCTGGTATTTGATGTCTATGCCACGCTCGCGCCACATAGATTCATAGTAAGTCTGAATTGCATTGGCGATGCAGTAAGCCTCGTCACTTTCTGCATACAGATTTGTTGTGCGCAGCAACAGTGGCAGTTTATTCGTGTCCACCATATATGAAGTATAGGTGAACAGGAAGTTAGAGTCCGTCTTCAGGTGTACTATGCCGCCATCCACGAGGAAATGTCGGTAGCGCTCCATGAAATAGGTGGAAGAGAGTCGCTTGCGAGGGTTCTTCATCTGCGGGTCAGAGAATGTGAGCCATATCTCCTGTACCTCGCCGGGAGCGAAGAAACGGTCTATTATCTCGATATTCGTACGTAGGAAGGCCACGTTCTTCAATCCCTTGTTGAGCGCTTCTGTGGCGCCTGTCCACATTCGGGCGCCTTTGATGTCAACGCCGATGAAGTTCTTGTCGGGGTAGCGTTGAGCCAGTCCTACGGCGTATTCGCCGCGGCCGCAACCCAGTTCAAGCACTATCGGGTTGTCGTTATGAAAATATTGCTCGCGCCAGTGCCCTTTCATGTCGAACGGAACATCGTCAACCACGCTGTATGGATATTGGAACACATTTTCATAGCGTTCCATGTCGGCGAATTTCGCCAGTTTGCCTTTTCCCATATATCTTCGTCTTTTAGTTGTGCAAAATTACATATTTTTTCTTGAATGAGCAAACAAAATGTAATTGAAAAGTTTGGCGATGTCATAATAAATCGTTACCTTTGCAAATATAAACCATATATAATATGTATTAAGGTGGTTTACAGTGACAAAATAACCAATATGTGAACAATATGAACGAGAAATGGAATCAGTTTGTCTGTGTCTTAATGGATTGTAAAAAAAAGGAGGTTGACGAGGAAATGTATCATACTGCATTAGAAGGTCAGCTTCAGTTATTGGGATGGTTCCTTTTCTGTGGTGAGATTTGTCATAAACCCAATATTCCCATAGGTAATAATAAGTTTATACAACCAGATATACTTATCAAGAAGGGAAATGATGCACAATTTGTTATAGAAGTAAAACGTCCTCTGCACTCACAAACGGAAAGAGAGCGTTTGCAGTTATTGTCATATATGCGTCAGTTGAAAGTGGATGTGGGTGTTTATGTAGGGGAACATATAGAAGTATTTTATGATAACGGCCGCATTAATTCAATATTACGAATTCCACTGGAGTTAGATAATAAGCAAGGAGTAAGGTTTGTTGAGAAATTCTCAAAAGAAAATTTTAATAGAGATAATATTGTTGAGTTCTGTAAGGAACGTATAGATGAAATAGAACGTCAGGCAAGTCTTAATAAAATTAAGGAGAGTTTGATTGTTGAGGCACAGACACAGGTTACAGAGAGTCTGCTTCCGTATTTGTTGGAGAAGTATAATCATACTTTTACGGAGAATGATATAAAAGGAATGTTGGCAACGTTGATATTTACGGCGGCTGACAATAATGAAAATGTAATGGTAGCGCCTTTGTTAAATAAAGAGAAAACCCAAAGACATTATGACTCTACCTGTTATTCTCTTGATAGTGCTCCAGCAGTGGGTAAAGCAGAGTTTGTATATACTGTTGTAGCTGAATACTTAAAAAAACATCCTCAAATTACTTTTGATGAATTAGAGCAAATATTTCAACCAAAGTTACAGAAGTTCTCTTTTGGTGTCATTAGGACAGTTGAATATATAAAGAATAAAGGCTATAAAGGTCGTAGATATTTCGATAAACCGGATGAAATACTATATTCTGGAGACAATGTTCCATTTGCAGTATCTACACAATGGGGGATAGGAAATATTCAAAACATTGTTGAACTCGCTAGAGAATTGGGCTTTAATGTTGAAACTGGTTCGGAAATTAAAAAAGAGAAAGAAACTAATGACGAAATAGATCAGTCTGGATATGTTTCATGTTCTATCAAGCGAAATTCTGATGCGCATGGTCTGTACAATCCTAATGATCAAACTTTAATGGTGTTGAAGGGAAGTAAAGTAAATCCACTGCATCTTGGTAGTATTGGAAAAACAGGCATGGCAAAACGTGACGAACTGTTTGTTAAATATACAGAAGAGAAAAACGGAGAAAGGATCGTAACTAGAAATGTTCTTTTCAAGACTCCGAGTGGTGCTGCATTGTTCTGTGTCGGTGGTGCTTCAAATGGATGGACAGAATGGAAAGATGATAAAGGTGATGATTTACAGAAATATAGAAAGGATATAAACATATGAGAAACAATCCTACAGGTTTAATGTCTGACAATGGGTACGCTTATCCGTCAGAAACGCAACTGAGAAATATATTTGCTTCATCGTGTGTAGAATCTGTTGCAAGTCGATTACAGGTTCCTGCTACAGATGTATATGACAGGATGAAGAGGGTAGAACTGTTTCGCGATTTGATTTATCCGTGTTACGATACCCTTCATACTCAAAGCCGGGAGATTATAACGGAGGACATACTCGAGGCATTGAGGGTAAGGGAGGAAAAACTAAAAACAAATAAGAAATGAAAATATACCACGGAGGAACGGCAATAGTTAAATATCCGGTAGTTGCTGCGGGTAGACCGCAACTTGACTTTGGACTGGGGTTCTATGTTACGGATATAAAGTCACAGGCAGAGTCATGGGCGCAGCGTATGCAGCAAATAAGGGTGATACCGGGTGTAGTTAATGTTTATGACCTTGATATTGACGAGGTGAAAAAGTCTTTCCGGTATTATCGTTTTGATCATTATGACAATGAATGGTTGCAATTCATTGTAGCAAACCGCATAGGTCGTAAGGATATAGAAAGATATGATGTGATAGAGGGCGGTGTAGCTAATGATCGCGTTGTTGACACTGTAGAAGCGTATATAGCGAATCTAATGCCTTTGGATATGGCATTGCATGAGTTGGCAAAACACCAACCTAACAATCAACTTTGCATTGCCAATCAGAAGGTGATTGACGAGTGCATGGTATATGTTGAATCCTATAAAATATAATGTCAGATGCTGAGTGATTTACTTATGTGGAATAAAATAGGCAGGATAGTTACTCTGCTTTCAGAGAGGCTGGGAATATCTTCGGAGCATGCTTTGGATTTGTTTTATACATCAAGGACATGCAGGCTGTTGCATGACCCTTCAACACAGCTTTATACATTCAGCGACGCTTATATAGTAGATGACGTTATCATGGAACAGCAATAATGTTTTTCTGTAAGATTACAGATAAATAAAAAAACAAGCCGCAGGGAACTTATTCCTGCGGCTTGTTTTTTTATTTATCCATTAATGAAAGCCTCTCGTGGCGTTTCTTGTTTCAGGTCTTCATAGAAATGTGCGCGTGCCGTACACATGTATGGTTCCAAGAAGAAGAAACCTATGCCGCACGACAGTATGCTGAGCAGAGCCCAACCAATGAAACTGAGGTCGAGAAGGAAAAGTTCCATCTTGTGACCCTCCATCATCTGCATGCTCTTCTCTATGGCAGCGTTCTCCGTTATCTCCGGGTCATCCTTCAGTATGTATTCCGTCATGGCGTAGGAATAGCTCTTGATGATGCCGGGAACGATTAACAGCAACATCCACAACATTGTGTAAACCATCTTCAGCAGCATGGTGACGAGAATGCGCGACCAGTTGCCACGATAACCGTCAAACAGTTGGTCTAGCGCTATCTTCTCCTGTCCGCGTGCTACGTTGAGGAATATGATGATAAATCCCCACGCCAGTTGAATGGTGGCAAGCGTCCATAGAAAACTTGCATTGCGGAATATGGTGAAGTTCATGGCAAGTCCGACTCCACTTGTTATCAGCATATATATCAGTGTAACAATGGCAGCATCGCCCCATTTGCCTTCAAGGGAGGCTATCGCCCTATCCTTGTATCCGGTGCAGGTGTCCATCATGGCCTTATTCTATTACCACGCGTGTCCAGTTGTGAGTGTCAGGCTCAATGCCGTACTGTATGTCACGCAGTTTCTTGAAGAGTTTCTCTGACCATGGGCCTGGCTTGTCACCGAAGTTGTATTCCTTGCCGGTCTCTATATCCACAATCTTTGAGATTGGCGAGATAACGGCAGCAGTACCGCAAGCGCCAGCCTCCTCGAATGTCTCCAGTTCCTCTTCTGGTATCTGGCGACGCTCTACCTTCATGCCGAAGTCCTCTGCCAGCTGCATGAGTGACTTGTTGGTGATAGAAGGCAGGATAGAGGTTGACTTAGGAGTGATGTATGTATTGTTCTTGATACCGAAGAAGTTGGCAGCGCCAGCCTCGTCGATGTACTTCTTTTCCTTTGCGTCGAGGTAGAACTCACATGCGTAGCCCATATCGTGAGCCTTCTTGTTAGCCTGCAGCGAAGCAGCATAGTTGCCGCCCACCTTATATATACCGGTGCCGAGTGGGGCAGAGCGGTCGAAGTCGCGTATGATGACGTATGGGTTTGCAAAGAAACCGCCCTTGAAGTATGGACCTACAGGCGTGACGAAGATGAGGAACAGGTATTCCGTTGCAGGGTGAACGCCTACCTGCGCTGATGTACCGATGAGCAGAGGGCGCACGTAGAGTGTGGCACCGCTCTCGTATGGCGGTATGAACTCCTGGTTGAGTCGTACCACCTTGTCAACCATCTCATTGAACTTCTCCGTTGGCAGTTCAGGCATCAGTATGCCGCGGCATGTTGACTGCAGGCGTGCAGCATTCTCGTCGGTACGGAACACGCGCACCTTGCCGTCTGGGCAGCGATATGCCTTGAGTCCCTCGAATGCCTCCTGACCATAGTGCAGGCAGGTAGCAGCCATGTGCATAGGGATGGTTTCTTCAGATGAAATTTCTATTTCACCCCACTTGCCGTTGCGATAGTAGCAACGAACGTTGTAATTAGTTTTACGGTAGCCAAAACCAAGGTTACCCCAGTCTAAGTTCTCCATGTCTAAGTATGTTTTATTTCTTAATAACCTTATCAGTTGTTATTGTTCCGTTGGTATATGTTATACGGCGGATGTTCACGCCTGTCTGCGGTGTGTTTACTTGCATGCCGTCAAGTGTGAAGTACTCTACCTTGCTGATAGCCGAAGCCTGCTGCTGTATGCTGCCTATGGCTGTGGCTGTGGCAGGATAGTATTCGTTGACGCTTACGTCGGCGTCGGCGTTGCCGCCTTTTACGATGTCCTCCACTATGCTGTTGAGATAAACCTCAAGGTTGGTGTACCATCCTTTTGAGTCGAGGGTACGTGTCACGGCATCGTTTGCACTGTTCTTATCGAGACCGTTGGCATCCTCCCATGCATCTGGCATGCCGTCCTGGTCGGTATCCCAGTCAGAGGCACGGCTTACAGAGTTCAGTTCCGGATAAGCCACGAGCTTGCTGTTGGTGGTGGCAGCAGGGTCTTGTATCAAGTCGATGATGCCAGGTAATGGTGTCACTGCAGAGCCATCCTTAGGACTTACAGTAACGGTGCCGGTGTAGTTGTATGTGCCGGTCTTGGCCTCCTCTGCATAGCGGGCATCTATGGCATCGCGCACTAATGAAGCACCGCAGTATTGCAAGACCTTCTCGTATGCGTTCTGGGCAGAGTGCGTGGTAACCTCGCCGCATTCGATAGGCTCGGTCATCTTTACAGGTACGCAATCTACATTGTTAATCTTAGTATATGTCACGCCAGAGCCATAGTAGTGGTTGGCGTCAGGAATATACATCTCACCGTTGAGATATGACAGGCCGTTGTCAGAGCATATTACACCTTTCCAGTCGTAGTTCTCTGAAGGCGTAGCCTTTGATACGTAGTTGCCGTTGATGTAATAGCGTGAGGCGTAGCCCCAGTAAGTTGAGTTGTCGCTTGAGTTACCGCTGTTGCCAACACTGATGTTGGTTACTATCTTAGGGTTTGAGGTTGCGGGACCACCTTTGTAATAGTTGTTCACCATGTTGATTTGTCCGCCGCCAGGACCACCGTAGCAACCGCCGGTACCCCAGTTATACATTACGCAGTTACGGAAATCCACGCGTTCTGCCTGTATGCAGTTTTCGTAGAGCTGTGTGTCGAGGTTACCTGTGTAGTTGTATCGTGCGCCGTTGAAGCGTGGCACGCGGTTTTGCATGTGCAGCAACATGTTGTGGTGGAAAGAAGCACCCTTGCCTCCCCATATACCACCGTATGAGTGCTCGCCTTTCTGGTGACCAGGGTTACGAAGAGCCTCGCCAAGCATGCACCACTGCATGGTAAAATCCTTGTTGTCGTAGAATGAAGCTAATTCGTCAATGCTCCAAGAGAAAGAGCAGTGGTCCAGAATGATGTTCTTGTGTTGTCTGCCCCATGCTGCGTCAGCGCCGTCGTTCACATTCTTTATCTGTGAGCGACGAAAGCGTATGAAACGTACTATCACGTTGTCACATCCTGTGAATGATACCGTATAGTAACGTATGGTGATGCCGTCGCCTGGAGCCGTCTGTCCTGCTATGGTGCAGTTGCTTGGTATGCTGAGGTCTTTTGTCAGGTCTATGTATCCGCTGACGTCGAAGACGATTGTGCCGGGCATGGTCTGCTTCAGTGCCCATCGCAGTGAGCCTTTGCTGGTGTCGTCGGTAAGACGTGTGACGTGATATACACGTCCGGTAGTTGTCGTTCTGCCACCAGTGGTGGTGTATCGTGCGAAGCCTTCTGCGCCTGGGAAAGCCGGAATGTTGTCAGCATGTGATGATGATGCAGACAAATAAAACAGTATTGTCGTAAGAGCGTATTTCAGTTTCATATTCAAATATTTAATGTTTGAATATGCAAAATTACACTTTTTTCTTGAAACGACCAAATAATAAGACAATAAAAAAAAGCCTGCAGGCAAATACTGCTTGCAGGCTTTTTATATCTTTTAAATTATCTGAAATCTATTTCTGTCTTCTATCTTTATTAAAAATAGAAGTTAAGAGAAATGTTTGCACCGTAGTTTCCTGTGCTAAGGAAAGTATCCTTCTCATCTATTCTTCCGTAGCTCTTAATGAGTGTGCTTTCTGGATCGACGTTGTAAGAAGAATGTCTCCAAGTCTTAGCAACACCGAAGTCAAGATTTGCACCTACAGAGATCTGACGGATGATGAAATACTCAACGCCAGCTGTCAAAGCAAGTCCCAATTTGTTTGCAGGAGCACCATTATATGCATAGTTTCCGTCATTCTCTCCGTCTGTAACTGTGGTATATGTCCATTTGTTTGTGTGAACATATACAAGGTTTGCACCGAAGATAGGCTGCAGACGCTTACCTGGACGCAGACGATACTCAACTCCGCCCATAGCTTGGAATGCGGTAGTAGAAACTCTCTTGTATGAAGTTACTTTCTCAATGTCATCAGCTTTATCATAGTTGTTTGTGACATCGTAGCTGTTGTTGAAACCAAAACCACCAACAATGGCGATGTTGTCCTTCAGGAAATACTTGCCAGTGATTGTTGTACCACCAAACAGGTTGTCGCTGTCAAGACCTTCGAATGGCTCTACTGAGTTGTGCTGGGTGCCATTAAACATGTTGCCGATGTAGTTGAGGACTGGGTTAGCGTTGAATGTGATTGCAAAACCACCCTCTTTAGAACCATAATACTTCTCATCCTGTGCGTTTGCAGCAACTGTCATTACAGCCATAACTGCGATCATAAAAATCTTCTTCATAATTTTCTTTTGTTTATCACTTTTTGATTAATAAAGTTTATTGCTTTTAATAGTAAAAATGTTATCCTAATGCCTGTATTTTCTTTGCCTTTTTTGAAAAACGTGTGCAAAAGTATATACTTTTTTGCTTTCTAAGAAAAATTTTTACAGAAAACAATACTAATTGTTCTTCTTTCTTGACGTAGGTTAATAGAATTTAATAAGCATTGCTAATATTTCTGTTTTTTCGTTGTATTTTTGCGATTACTTTTGCGATGGTATGCTTATGTCGTGTCACATTTATATGTTTTAGCGGCAGTACAGCATGCATGCATTTACTGTTTTGCTTACGCTACGATAGGATATTCATCATGATATTATATGTTATTCGATGTCTAAGCATACATAATAAAAAGTAATTTCAGTGTATTTGTAAAGTAAATTCAGTGAAATTACTCTGCAAATTCAGTGAATTTACTCAGTAATTTCACTGAATTTACTTTTAATACCCTATCAGGTTATAATGAATTTGGTTAGCTTTGCAAATGAATTTGGTCAGTTTAGCGTATGAATTGTCTGTAAAATTCATTACATGTGTTTCCCTGTCTGACACATGGAAAACAAAAAAGCCTGCGGGCATTTCTGCTCGCAGGCTTGTATGGTTGAATAATTCTTTTTTTATTAGAAGTTGTAGTAGAAACCGAACTGAAGTGCGTTTCCGTTTACGTTCAGACCAAATCTTGAAGCGCCACCATAGACATCATCACTCTTCTTCATATATCCTAAGTATCCTGTAGTAGCTACGAAACTGATTTTGTCTGAAGCCTTGAATGCAATACCAGGACGAAGACCGATGTGGAATATAGAACCAGACTCATTGAACTTCTCGTATGGGTCGACAATGTCGTAGTTTGCTATAGCGAAACCTACGCCGCCATCAACGAAGAATGAAACGTTTCCGCTTTTAGCAAAAGTGTAACGAGCATAAGGAGCGATGAAGAATGATGTACCTGTAGCATCGTAAGTTGCTTCTGTTACTCCTGTAGGTATTCCGTGTGCATCATATGTGATTTTGCCGTCTTCCTTCAGCTTGTTTGCCATAGAGAAACCAATCTGTGCGCCGACAGCCCAATTCTCGTTGATGTTATAGCCTACCTCAGGTGCGATAGAGAATGTCATCTGTGAGTCAGCATCCTTGTTTGCTTTGTTGAAGTCAAGACCGAGCTGACCACCGATGTACCACTGTGCGTTTGCAGAAACAGCTGCTACAGCCATAACTGCAATCATAAAAATCTTCTTCATAATTTTCTTTTGTTTATCACTTTTTGATTAATATAAAATTTTGTTTATCACTTTATGAGGCTTCAAATAGCCAACTTTTGTTTTCGAATGCAAAATTATACTCTTTCCAACATTTGGCGAAAACTTTTAACAGAAAAATGCGTTTTCTGTGCTGTATTCTTGATATAGGTCAGTGGCGGTTTTTGTGAAAAGGTACGGAAATGTTGTGTTAATATACAGATATCTGATAATGAATGTACCAACCGCTGGTATGGTGTGTACCTGCAGTTGGTACCATTGCTACCTGTTGTTGGTACTGTTGGTACCAACTGCAGGTATTATTTCGGTACTTCCTCAATGGTGAGTTTGCGGTTTGAGTTGTCTGCCAATACCTGGTTTACTATCTGTGTTATCTGCTGCTTCAGTTCGTTGATGAAGGTGCCGGCATCGTATTTCTGATGCTCTATGTCGCGCAGTTTCTTCTCCCAGATGCCAGTCAGTTCGGGTGACTTTAGCAGTTCCTCGTGAATGAGGTCGATGAGTGCTATGCCTGTCGGCGTAGCCACGATGCGCTTGCGCTCACGTTTGATGTAGCGGCGCTTGAACAGAGTCTCGATGATGTTGGCGCGTGATGACGGGCGGCCTATACCGTTCTCCTTCATTGCAGCACGCAGTTCCTCGTTGTCAACAAACTTGCCAGCCGTTTCCATGGCACGCAGCAACGTGGCCTCTGTATAATAAGGTGGCGGTGTGGTCTGCTTCTCTGTCAGTGTGGGTGTGTGCGGACCGCTCTCGCCTTTTACGAATGACGGCAGTGTCTTTTCTTCGGTTTCCTCTTTCTTTCCGTTTTCTTCGTCAGTGTTCTGCGGTTCGGCTTTCTTCGCTTTTTCAAAGACCACGCGGTAGCCCGGTTCCAGTATCTCCTTACCCGTAACCTTGAACTTCACGTCGCCGGCCTGTCCCTCAACCGTGGTAGTAGAGAATTTGCAATCGGGATAGAACACGGCGATGAAGCGCCGCACCACGAGGTCATACACGTTGCGCTCCATGTCGGTAAGTCCGGCAGGCACAATGCCCGTGGGGATGATGGCATGGTGGTCGGTCACCTTCGAGTTGTCAAACACTTTCTTGCTCTTTGCGAGGGGCTTGCCGCCGATGGCACGTATGAGGTCAGCGTATGGGCGCTCACCGGCAAATTGCACCTTGAACACGCCGTTCAGTGTCTGCGGGCATTTCTTATATATGTCGTCGGTAAGGTACTGTGTGTCAACACGCGGATAGGTGGTCACCTTCTTCTCATACAGGCTCTGTATGATGTTGAGCGTCATCTCTGCCGTGTATGAGAATTTCTTGTTGCACTCCACCTGCAGCGATGTTAGGTCGAAGAGCTGCGGCGGAGCCTCCTTGCCGTTCTTCTTCGTTACGCCGGTCACCTCAAACGGCTTGTCCTTTATCTCCTCGAAGGCGGCCTCGCCTTCCTCCTTTGATGTGAACTTGCCCTTTGTGGCGGTAAACAACGTGTCACGATATATTGTTGACAATACCCAGTAGGGTTCCGGCTTGAAATTGTCTATCTCCTTCTGCCTGTTCACGATGATGGCAAGCGTAGGCGTCTGCACACGGCCTATCGACAGCACACTGCTACCGTCGTTGGTGCGCTGGCGGTTGTCGCGGTATTTTATGGTATAGAGGCGCGTGGCGTTCATACCCAGGAGCCAGTCGCCGATGGCACGCGACAGTCCGGCAAGATACAGCGGTTCATACTCCTTCTGGTCTTTCAGCGTACTGAAGCCCTCCTTGATGGCATCCTCCGTAAGCGATGAAATCCACAGGCGCTTCACCGGACACTTCACGCCGGCCTTCTGCATCACCCAGCGCTGTATCAGTTCACCCTCCTGGCCGGCATCACCGCAGTTTACGATGCTGTCAGCCTGTTTGAACAGTTTCTCCACCACGGCAAATTGCTTCACGATGTGGTCTTGCTCTATGAGTTTGATGCCGAAGCGTGTGGGTATCATCGGCAGCGAGCCCAGCGACCAGTGTTTCCACATCTCCATATAGTCGTTGGGTTCCTTTAGCGTACACAGGTGACCGTACGTCCATGTCACCTGATATCCGTTTCCTTCTATGTATCCGTCGCGTGAGGTTGTGGCTCCCAGCACTTTGGCTATGTCACGCGCCACGCTCGGTTTCTCTGCTATGCAAACAATCATTTCTTTTCAATTCATAATTCATAATGCACAATGCACAATTACCATGCGGCAGCCAATTATGCATTATGCATTGTGCATTGTGCATTGTGCATTATACATTATGCAAAGTTACAACTTTTTGTCCAAATGACAAAGTAGATGTCAAAAAAACAATTGTTGCAAATACCCAAATATGGTTAATGCATACAGACTTTTTACAGAAACGCGATGATTATTTACTCATTTTTAGGCATTGCGTATGTTGCTAAATCATAGTATCTTTGCACCGCATTTTTAACAGGTGTGTGAAAGATAAAAAAGTGTTAGTTCAACATTAATAAAATAAATAATAGAAACAGAAATCAAGAAGATGAAAAAAACTTTATTCTCAATGGTGGCAGCTGTCATGCTGTTCTCAGTGTTTACATCATGCTCAAGCGATGAAGATGTCGTAGAAGACAAGTTCACCGCACAGACATTCAACACATGGAGCAAGGTGGTGTTTGGCTACGGCAGCATGTTTGATGCAGGCGAGACACTGAATGTAAGCGACAGCAAGGCAACATTCCACTCCGACACATGGGGCGACGGCACATTTACTGTCAGCGAGCTCAAGAAGAATGCCGACGGCAGCTATAGCCTCATCGGCAGCGGCACCATCACGATGGCAGGCCACGGAGGTGCCAAGGACTACGAGGCCACCATTACAGGAAACATTGCCAACAGCGCTCAGACATTCACCATCAGCATCCCGTCAGTCATGGGCGGCACTGTGCTCAACATCACTGTCGGTGAGATGCCTGTGGCTGCCGCTATCGATGGCACATACAAGGGTGGCACATATGTCAACAGTAAGTATTTCCAGCACTATCAGCCAACGGCAAACGAGAAGGTGGTCATCAAGGCCAACGATGCTCTCGATGCCGCCAGCCTGAGCTACACATCAGAGACATGGGGCGCATTCACATTCGAGACCGTCAGCGTGACAAAGAACAATGACGGTTCATTCACTCTCTCTGCCGAAGGCAAGACTCTCATGCCGGGCATGAGCGGCGAGTCAAAGGAATATGCTGCAACATTCGAAGGCACACTGGCCGACGGTGCCCTTGTGGCAACATTCTCTGTCCCAACCGTGATGGGTGGAACAACTGTTTATTTCAATGCGGCAGACTTTGACGAGGTTCTCGCAGAGTCACAGAGCGAATGAGAATGATGAATATACGCAAACAACTATTAAACGTGCTGGGAATGGTCTCGCTTGCGGGACTGTTCCCAGCCTGTGATGTATTGGAAGGCGCATACGACAGTCCTGAGGTAGCAGTGCAGGAAGGGCAGTACTATATTGATGCCACCGACTACGCCAAGTGGGTTTACATCAACCTGCACACCCCCACGCCCACCATCACCACGTCAACCATAAACATAGATGACCTGACGGAGACCGGTGTCCCTGAGCAATGGGACATTGCTCAGCACCGCTATGACGTGAAGACCAACGGAGCGGCAGTTATGATGACAGACTATCACAGCATAGAAGAACTGGAGGCTGCCGGACTGCCCATGGGCGGGAATTGGATAGAAGATGAGGAGAGCGAACAGTCTGTCACCATCGACATGTCACACATGATGGAGGGCTGGCTCACCTATGCCCCAGGACACAAGAACACGGAGATAGGCAAGTGGGTGGAAGTTGACACCAGTAACATGCCGCCCAGCTACACCATGCACGACAACGTGATGCTGCTGCGCCTTGCCGACGGCACATACGCCGCCATTCAACTTGCCAACTTCATGAGCACAGATAGTTATCAGATAAAGGGATGGATGACCGTGAACTACAAGTACCCGATGTTTGAGAAATGAAGAAGATATATGTCATATTTGCAGCCGTACTGCTTTCCACCGGTGCGGCGTATGCAGAAAACGAGTCAGACGACTGCGTAACGTGGAACAAAGACCCGCTCGGGCTGGAGACGGTTGTGGTAACAGCCACCCGCACTCCGAAGCCGCTCCTCGACATTCCCGTGGTGACACGCGTGATAACGGCAGACGACATACAGAAGGCAGATGCCACCAATATCAAGGACATGCTGCAGCAGGAAATCCCTGGTTTGGAGTTCACTTATTCCATGGGGCAGCAGGTGCTCAACATGGGCGGCTACGATGGAAACAACATACTCTTTCTCGTAGATGGCGAAAGGATGGCGGGAGAATCAATGGACAATGTTGACTTCTCGCGTCTCAATCTCTCCTGCATCGAGCGCATAGAGATAGTGAAGGGTGCAGCCTCCACACTCTACGGTTCATCGGCAATGGGCGGGGTCGTCAATATCATAACAAAGGGACCTTCCGACAAATGGGCTGCCAATGTGAACAGCCGCTATGAGGGAGCCACCAAGGAATGGCGCCACGGTGCGAGTGCTGACTTCAATATCGGCCGACTTAACTCGCTGACCACATTCCAGATGACTGATGCCAAAGCCCTTGACCTTGGCGAGAACTCATCGCTCCCTACTTATGGAGGCAAATCATATAATGTAAAAGAACGCCTGACTTGGAAACTGTCAGATGCGCTGAAGTTGACAGGCAGGATAGGATACTTCTTTCGTGAGAGGGAGTCAGGCACTGTGAGCCATGAGCGCTACCGCGACGTGAGTGACGGACTGAAGTTAAACTGGAAAATCAATGCTCAGCAAGACCTTGAGGTGGCATACAGCTTTGACCAGTACGACAAGTCAGACCTGAACATGCTTACAGACAAGGATATCCGCGACTATTCCAACCGTCAGAATATATGCCGTGCGCTATATAACCTTCACATGCCGTCATGGAAATCGCAGTTCACAGCAGGAGCAGACTACATGAACGACTATATGATGACATATCAGTTTTCTGAGGACAACAACCACCGCTCGCAAAACAGCTGTGACATCTTTGCACAGTGGGACTACACTCCCTCCGACCACTGGGACATCATAGGCGGACTGCGCTACGACTATTTCTCTGCCGCAAAGAAAGGCAGACCTACGTGGAAGTTGGCGGCCATGTATAAGACTGGCAAGCACCAGATACGTGCTTCATACGCTTCTGGTTTCCGTGCTCCATCGCTCAAAGAACTCTACATGGACTTCTTCATGGGCGGTATATTCATGATTTACGGCAATACCGACCTGAAGTGCGAGACCAACCATAACTTCTCTCTGTCATGGACTAACCACGGTTCAGTAAGCGACAATCTCAAGTATTGTCTTACTGCAACGGGCTACTATAATTTCTTCAACAACTACATTACCACAGCAACTGTGCAGCGTGACGGAAAGACTGCTCAGATGTATACCAACATCGCCAACCAGCAGATAGCAGGGGTGGATGCCAGTGTGCAACTGCACCACCAGAACGGTATAGGTGCAAAGGTATCATACGCTTTCACAAAGAACATAGTGAAGAAAGGACAGCCCGACCTTACGGCGGCTCGCCCACATTCCCTGACATGGCGAATAGACTACGACCGTCAGTTTACTGAGAAATACGGTCTTTATGTGGCTTTGTCGGGACGTTTCCTGTCGGCGGTTGACGTAACGGAATACGCATCCACAGAACTGGATGAGATGACCAAGACGCATTATGATGGTTATTCTATCTGGAAGTTGAGTCTGTCACAGAGAATACTAAAAGGTATCAATATCAACTGTGCCGTGGACAACCTCTTCAACTACAAGCCAGATAATTATTATGCGAACTCACCAGTCACCCTCGGAACCACACTGACGGTCGGGGTGTCAATAGACTTGCAGAAGCTATTCTGAGGATTAACCGTTAAGTAGTGTCTTAACTCCTTAAAAACACATTAATTCATGAGAAAGATAAGATTGAAGAAAAAGTATATATTCCTTGGCATACTGGCTGTGATTCTTGTCACAGCCTTTGCCGCATTCTGGCGTTCTATGTGCGGCCGCACGGATATCGCCTTCGTCAACTATCAGGTAATTACGATGGGCGAGATATCCAAGGCCAATGACAATAGCTTCATACGTCTGCATGAAGCACCGCTTGACGATATTGATTCATGGGACGACTATGATGTGGTGCTCATCAACGGCATGGGACTGCGCATAACCGAGGAACAGCGCACAAGGATTCAGGAACTGACCGAAAAAGGTTTGAAGGTGCTGACCACGCAAGCCACGAACCCTGCCAACAACATTGTGAGCCTTGACGAATGGGATGTAGATTCCTTGAAACAGTACCTTTCTGCCGGTGGCAGGAAAAACTACCGTAGTTTCCTCAACTACCTGCGCAACGATGTGGACGGAAAACTGTTTTTCGTAAATGATGTCGAGCCTGTGGAGGAGCGTAATGAACCACTGCTCTATCATCCAAACCTTAAGGATGCGAATGGTGAGGAACTCGGATTTGCAAGCATAAAGGACTACAACGTATTCCTTACAGAAAACAATCTGCATAAAGCCAGTGCACCACGTATCATCATAGGCGGTATGATGGGCGATGCCACCGACCTTATAAGTGCGCTGGAGGCATCGGGCGACGTGGTGTATGCCACAAGAAACCTTGCCACGCTGATAAAGACAAATGCCATAGACAGCATCAACCCGTCGGCCATAATCAACATGGCGCACGGACGCATCGGCGACTTTGCCGTGGAATATCTGAAAAAGCAGAATATCCCGCTTTTCTCAACAGTCAACGTAAACCGTATGACTGCCGACTGGGAAGAGGATAAGAAAGGTATGCAGGGAGGTTTCTTCTCGCAGAGCATCATCACTCCAGAGATTGATGGAATGATTCGTCCGTTCGTACTCTTTGCCATTCGCGAGGGAAAGGACGGACTTCCCGAAGCATATACTATTCCTGAACGCCTGAAAACATTCGTTGCTGCTATAAACAAGCATGTAGCGCTTAAACACATCGCCAACAAAGACAAGAAGGTAGCGATAGTATATTTCAAAGGTCCTGGCTCGAATGCCCTTACTGCATCAGGGTTGGAGGTGGTTCCTTCACTCTATAATATGCTGGTTAGGATGCGCGAGGAAGGCTACAATGTGCAGGGGCTGCCAGCAACGGCGGATGCTCTGGCACTGATGATTCAGCACTCCGGCAGTGTCTTCGGCACTTATGCAGAGGGTGCGCAGGCGAAATTCCTGAGTGAAGGCAACCCGCAGCTTGTCAGCAAAAAGGACTTCGACACATGGACTGACACTCTGTTCTCTGGCAAGATGCGCAAGGAAATGAATAGTGTCAATGGCAAATTCCCAGGCAACTATCTGGCAAAAGATTCCGAAACACTTGGCTTGCCTGTCATCCGTTTTGGCAATATCGTACTGATGCCACAGATGCCAGCCGGCACAGGCAGTGATTCATTTAAGATGGTACACGGCACTGAGAGTGCACCGCCATATCCTTACATAGCACAGTATCTGTGGATACAGCAAGGTTTCAAGGCTGATGCCCTGATTCATTTCGGCACTCACGGTTCGCTCGAATATACCCCCGGCAAGCAGGTTGCATTGTCGCAGGACTGCTGGAGCGACCGTCTGGTCGGTTCGCTTCCGCACTTCTACCTATATACTATAGGCAATGTGGGCGAAGGAATGATAGCCAAGCGCCGCACATACGCATCGCTGGTATCTTACCTCACTCCGCCGTTTATGGAGAGCAACCTGCGCACGCTCTACTCAAAGTTGAGCAGTGCCATTGAGGCATACGATAAGAATCCGAGCAATAATACCTCGCTGGCGGTGAAGTCCATCACCATTGAGATGGGCATTCACAGGGAACTGCACCTCGATTCCGTAAGAAACAAACCTTACACAGAGAGCGAGATAGCCAGGATAGAGGCCTTTGCCGAGGAACTGATGAATGAAAAGATAACAAGCAAGAACTACATTCTGGGCGTGCCATACGACATGGAACGCATAAACTCATCGGTCTATGCCATGGCTTCCGAACCAATAGCATACAGTCTGCTTGCGCTCGACAAGATGAAGAAACGTGTGGCGGATGACGTGGAAAAGCATAAGTCATTATTTACTGCACGTTATCTTAACCCTGCCAAGAGTCTTGTAGGCGGACTGCTTAACCGTCAGGGCAATGCCTCAGATGAGGAGATCTGCAGAATTGCGCATATCAGCATGGATGACTTGCGGCGTGCCCACCATATAGACTCAGTCATCAATGCACCCCAGCAGATGATGAGCATGATGATGAGCATGGCCGTTCAAGGTAATGGTGCGAAACACAAAGCCTCTGGCAAACATCCTGCAGGCAAACAGAAAATGCCGACAAGCAAGGAAAAGGAAAGAATGCACGAGATGGCAAAGGGCATGAGTCCGAAGAAGGCTCTTGCCATAGCGAAGATGATGGGTGCCTCGCCTGAGCAACTGAAGAAGATGAAGGAGGGCATGATGAAAGCCAGGGGTGGCAAGCCTGACGCACATACCAGTAGCAAGATGGCTAACATGTCACCGGCAATGCAGGCAATCGTTGATAAGGTTGCTGAGGCTGCCGTACTCACCAAGGAGGATAAGAATTTCGCCCATGCTGTATTGGAGGTGGAGCGCACCATAAGGAATGTAGGCAACTACAAGACGGCGTTGCTCACTTCGCCAAGGATAGAGATGGAGAGTCTGCTGAATGCCTTGGCGGGTGGCTATACCGCTCCGTCACCGGGCGGTGATGTCATCAGCAATCCTAATGCCGTGCCTACGGGGCGCAACCTCTACGGGGTGAATACCGAGGCATGTCCTTCTGAACAGGCTTGGGAGAAAGGCAAGGAACTGGTAGAGAATACCATCCGCCTTTACCGTGAGCGTCACCACGACAGTATTCCGCGCAAGGTAAGCTACACTCTGTGGTCAAGTGAATTTATAGAGACGGGTGGCGCAACCATCGCACAGTGTCTTTACATGTTGGGCGTTGAACCGATACGTGATGCTTTCGGAAGGGTGACTGACATACGCCTCATTCCTTCAAAGGAACTCGGACGTCCCCGCATTGATGTTGTGGTGCAAACCTCTGGCCAGTTGCGTGACCTTGCTGCTTCGCGCCTTTTCCTGATAACTCGTGCAGTGGAAATGGCTGCACAAGCCAAGGGCGATGCTTATCCCAACATGGTTGCGGAAGGCGTCAAGACTGCGGAGCGTGTGCTTGTGGACAAAGGCATGTCGCCCAAAGAGGCGAGGGAGGTAAGTGCATACCGTGTGTTTGGCGGCGTGAACGGCAACTACGGAACCGGCATACAGGGCATGACAATGGCAAGTGACCGCTGGGACAAGGAGTCGGAACTGGCAGAGGTATATCTCAACAACATGGGCGCTTTCTATGGTAAGGAGGACCAGTGGGAGGATATGCGTCAGTTTGCCTTTGAGGCAGCATTGGCAAATACCGATGCCGTCATCCAACCGCGTCAGTCAAACACGTGGGGTGCTCTGTCGCTCGACCATGTATATGAGTTTATGGGTGGCATGAACATGGCGGTGCGCAACGTGACGGGCAAGGAGCCTGATGCTTATCTGTCAGACTATCGTAACCGCAACAATGCAAGGATGCAGGAAGTGAAAGAGGCTATCGGTGTGGAGAGCCGTACCACACTATTCAATCCTACATATATAAAGGAGAAGATGCAGGGCGGTGCCAGCGATGCCAATGCGTTTGCCGAACTGGTTCAGAATACCTACGGATGGAACGTGATGAAGCCCGAGGCCATAGACAAGGAGATGTGGGACGGCATCTATGAGACATACGTGAAGGACAAGTTCCAACTCGGCACCCGTGAGTTCTTTGAACAGAAGAACCCTGCTGCACTGCAGGAGATGACTGCGGTGATGATGGAGTCTGCCCGCAAGGGCTATTGGAAGGCTTCAGATACACAGCTCAAGGATATTGCGAAACTGCACACGGAACTGGTACGGAAGTATGGAGCAAGTGGCTCGCAGATGGTTGGCGACAATCAGAAACTGCAGGATTTCATAGCTGAAAAGGTTGATGCTGCATCTGCCAAGGAATACAAGAAGCAAATCAGTGAGGTGCGCGAGGAGAAGGTCAGCGACAAGGATGGAAAGGTGCTGAAGAAGGAAGAGATGAACCATGCGGAAGAAACCACGACGATTGTTAGCAACATTGTGGTGGCTGCTATCGCTATTGTCTTCATCGTGCTGCTCATATTGCTTGTGCGCCGACGCCGTAACATTAATAATAAAGAGGAATAATGGAAACGGTCGTATTGGTAATGATAGTGCTGGTCTGCTTTAATTTCATACTGAAGCAGACCTATCGCAAGTCGTGGATGGTCGGTGCCATCTCGATATTGTGTGCCTTGTTCATTATCTTCACATGGCGGTGGGCTATAGAACAAAGCAAGTCGCAGTTACGCAACTGGCTCAACAACCAGCAACTGATGCTTGATGTCGCAGTGGTGCTCAGCATAGAGGTGGTAATTCAGATGGCATACTGCATCATGGCTGTCCACTTGATGAACACTGGGCGCGTGCGTCGGCGTACGCTGATTGCCTACAAACTGCTGCGCTGGTTTCCCGGACTGCTCATTTTCCCTGTACTGTTCCATGTTGAGACCATCTGCATGCAGTGGCTGACGGGTGTGGACTTCGCCATGATTGCCTACATGCTGGCAGCGGCAGTTGCCATTCTTGTTCCCGCCCTTGTCTGGTGTGTCAGGTGGCTTGTGCCGGAGAAAGAGCTGCGCCTTGAGATATTCTTCCTGTCAAACGCCCTTATTGCTATTCTCGGTGTCATCGCCACCGTGAACGGCAGGACAGCAGTTGCCGGCATCTCGGAAGTAAATCTCAATGCTCTGCTTGGTGTCGTGGGGTTGGTTGCCGTCTTGGGCGCAATAGGATATGGAAGGTACAGATTAAGATTTAAGAATTAAGAATTAAGAGTTAAGAGTTAAGAATTAAGATTTAAATAACAAAAACATGCATTACATTTCAGACATACTTTATTGGATATCTACAGGACTGCTTGTGCCTGTCATCGTCCTGCTCATCGTTCTTTTTGGCCGTGCTTTGTTGCTCATTGGCTCGTTCTTCGGACAGTACATATCGGTGCGCAAGACAGAATCTCTGTTGAAACAGCAATTTGATTCCCTTGACAAGGACAATGTCATGGCTCTTGCTGACAGTCTCCCGAAGCGAAAGGACTCGCTCGTGCTGACTTACATAAGGAAAATGCTGGAGCATAAGGATAGTGAGGCTCACTTGCAGAAAATCCTCTCTGACTTTGAGATTGCGGCTGCATCTGACCTTGCCGCAAGTAAGACTCTGGCAAAGATGGGACCGATGCTCGGACTTATGGGAACGCTGATACCTATGGGACCGGCACTGGTGGGACTGTCGTCAGGCGACATCGCCTCTATGGCATACAACATGCAGGTGGCTTTCGCTACGACAGTGGTAGGACTGTTCTCTGCTGCCATAGGCTTCATTACTGGACAGGTAAAGAAACGCTGGTATCAGCAAGACAGAGTGAACCTGCAGTTCTTGGCTGATCTGCTGACGTCTACAATTAAGAATTAAGAGTTAAGAATTAAGAGTTAAAAGGATGTTGAAAAGAAGAAATACCTCTTTGCTTGACAGGCAGGAAGACGACGACCCAATGTCTGTTGTCAGCAATCTCTTCGATGTGGCTATGGTTTTTGCCGTAGCCCTGATGGTGGCGCTTGTCACACGTTACAACATGACGGAAATGTTCTCGCAGGATGACTTCACCGTGGTGAAGAATCCTGGCAAGGACAACATGGAAATTATAACCAAGGAGGGCCAGAAAATAAATCGCTATACCCCAAGTAAGGATCAGTCAAAATCTGATGGTACGAAGGGCAAACGCGTGGGCGTGGCATACGAACTCGCTGGCGGCGAGATTATCTATGTGCCGGAGTAATTATGCATTAACATGTTGTTTCTCCTTACAGGGGTGTAAACAAAATCGGACGTAATCAAAAAGCAATAACATTGGCGGCCACTCATTTGTATTATGCAAATGAATGACCGCCAATGTTATTTTATCGTCACGGATTCTTTATGTTCTTTACTAATCCGCATCAGGGAGATTAATCGCCCTCGCCATCCCACCATGGAACTTCCCTTGTAGGGTCTTCGTGGTCTTCCTCCTCTTGTGGGTCACCGCTTCCAGCCAACAGGTGGTACGCGTATTCCATATCTATTACCATCATTGATGGCTGCTCGTATATCTTCTTTTTCATTGTCATGCACTCTATTTGTTATTTGATTACAATCATTTTACCATTGTTCTTGCCTTGCAAGCGACCAGAGGTCGAGCGGATATATATGCCCTTGGTGCTTGGCTTGCCGCTCAGGCGCACACCGTCCAGCGTGTACCACGTCTCGCTGTCACGCTCGGCTTTGCCGCTTTGCTCGTCAAAGAAGGACAGTTCGCCCGTCTCCATGTCAAGGGTGCCGATGGCGGTTGTTTCGCCGTTGCGGCTGACGAGGCGCACGGTGACGCTCTGGGGCAGGTCGTCGGTGGCGGCTGCGCGGGTCAAACCTTTAGCCGGGGCCGGGGTCTCCGTGCCGACATACGACAGATAGCAGCGCATGGGCTTGATGAAGGCACCTGTAGTGAAGCGGACGAACTGCCCGGCCTCAACGGTTGCCGCGCCGCCAGCCTCTGTGCCACTTTGGGCTGCAAAGCCGTAGTCATTGCTGGCAACTGCCCAACTCTTCCATTTGTACGTGCCGTGGAATTTCCAGGCTGCATCCGTCGTGGCAGCGCCATAGACACCGTCGTTAGCCGTCGTGGGCTGCAGCGTCACTACTCCGCCCGTCATGCTCTCAATGTTCGGGAACGCCATCGTTGGTTCGCTCGTCGTCGCATCATCCGGCATGAACAGATACGGCGTGTTGGCCGTCAGCGATGTCGCGTTATTAGAACCTTCTTCGCTCGGCTCCTGCATCGTGCAGACCCACTTGTGCAAGTCTTCGTCGTACACCACTTCCTTGAAGCCGTAGAATTTGCCTCCCTCGTCGCCGTTGCAGATATAGCTGAACGGCAGTATCACCGTCGCGGCTTGTGCTGTGTTGAACGGGCGGTTGTAGGTCACGCTCTTGATATTGCCTACCTCCTCCGTGATGTTCACGCCCACGAGGTTGACGCCTATTTTCTGATTGTTTGTGCCGTTGATGGTCACGTCGGCCCTCTCATTCCACTCATTGAAGCGGTATTCCACCACTGCGTCGCCGTACTTCGGCGTGTAGTAGTTGCCGTCGTAAAGGAAGCCGTTCTTGTAGCCATCCACCATTCCGTGGTCGGTGGTCGCATTGCCGAGGTTGTCGGGCGCGACGGTCGCCGTGGCTGCAGGGCGTCCCTGCCTGTTGCCGAGGATGCTGGTATAGTAACAGTTCGTCATGTTATAGGTCGGCTCACTGTTTGGATAGACGAACGTGAAGCATTTGTCGCCCAGTGCGTATTTGCCCGTGCCGTATGCGGCGGGAGCGAAGAGGCAGTCAGTGAACGTGACGGTCAGATTACTTCCAAAGAGGTTTCCTATGAAGCCGCTGCAGTAGGTGGTCGCGTCGGCCTCGTTCGGGTTGTATATCAGTCCGTCATAGACGCAGCCTGTGACGGTGCAGGCGACGTTTGAGTCATACCAAAATGCGATGACACCGCCGTGAAAGGCAACGCCGCTGACTGTGGTGCTGATTTCGGTGCTCACGCGGCAGTTATTGATGGTGATATTGCCCTCGGAATGGCCCACCAGACCGCCTGAGCGCTCATAGTTGCCGCCCGTGATGGTGCCCTGGACGTGGAGGTTGCTGATGGTGGCGCCGTTGATGTAGTGGAACGGGGCGCAGAAGTCCTCGGCGGCAGTGCGGTTGAACGTCAGCGTATTGCCCTGTCCGTCGAACGTACCCTTGAACGGGTGACCGCTCTTGCCTGCCATCTCTGCCGATTCGACGCTTGTGGCGAGTTTCACGGTTTTGCCGCTGAAGCCGTCGGGTGCCAAGTCGTAGTTCACAGCGAAGCAGAACCAGCCCCAGCCGTTGGAGGTCTTGATGGTATATTCGTCGGTGCCAGTCTCTGCGAAGTCATCCTCGCTGATAGAGAACGTAGCGCCAATGTTGACTTCCTCAGCGGGCATGGTGAACGTGTAGATGTTGGAACCTGTCGGGGTCAACGTGATGTCACTTCCCGAGGTTGCGCCCGTCGCGGTCACTCCTGTCAATGTCTCGCCAAACTTCGACGTGAAGGTGAGGGTGACGGTCTCATTTGCTCCGGCAGCAGTTGTGCTTGCGTATTTATCAGTGCTAATGTTGAGTTGCGGATAGATGTTGTTTATTTGAGCGTAAGAATACACGTTGTAAGTCTTTGTCAGTGTGTAACCAGTGCCTCCTGCGGTGACGGTGATGCTGGCGGTATATTGGCCGGGGTCACTGGGCATTGTGGCGCCGAGGTTTTCGCCGGTCGTATTGTTCACGTATGTGATGTTTCCCTTCGTGGCTCCCGTCTCCGTGCTGAAAGGTGCATAGTTCGACAGCGTGGCAGGGAAGAGCATGGAAGGGTCGCTGTCGAAGGCATCATCGGCGGTGAGCGATGTCGAAATCTGATGATTGGTGAGCGAGCACTCAAGCCCGTCGGTGCCGCCACAGGTGGCGGTCAGCGTGTTGCCATCGAGGGCGTATGTGAAGTCGTGCGCGTGTACCGGAGCTACGCTGGGAATGTAGGTAATTTTCAGTTCGCAGCCGCTTCTTATCAGCATCAAGGCGTAATCGCTCAGCGTCATGGAAAGACTGCCTTCTATACCGGCGGCATCCGTGCTGACGAAGGTAAAACTGGCATCCTCATTAGTGTACGCGCTCAATCCCTCACCTACAGAAGTTCCGTTTCCTGTCAGGGAGGTTTTACCGTTGCATGTCATGCCAGTGATAGACATGGAGAATGCTCCTATATAAGAGACCGGCTGAGAGGGATCGGGATAGTACGGGGAACCCCATCTGCCCATGTGCGTGAATTCCACTCTTGTCACCTTGCCGTTGACATTTGGGTAGATGGTGTACTGCCCACCAGCACCAACCCGCAATTCAGAGCCATAGTTAGAGAACTTATAATTGCTCGCTGACGTGATGATGGTTTTCGACGTGTTGTCGTCGGGGTCGGTCATCTTGAGGGTGGACTTGTTGTTTTCGAGTGACCTTGTGCTGAAGGCATACGTCTTCGTCACTGGGTCTGTTGCCCACGCCGTCTGCGCCATCGTGAGCCAGAGGGCGAGGGTGAGGATGAGATGGAATGATAGTTTAACTCTTGTTTTCATACTCTCATTTTGATTCTTTTTTAATTGTTATTATATTGTTCAACTTTATTCATATTCATGCACCTTTTCTCGCCAAGGCAATGATTAAGCAAGCTTATCATTGCTCTTTTGGCTTAACGAAAACGTTCTGTCATTCCCATTGGCATATAGCATACAAATGCGACAAGGCTCGTTCATGTCTCACTGTGAGACATGGACGAGCCTTGTCGTTACAAATATCAAGATAATCAGAACATACTGATATACAATGTGTTACATAGGGGGGGGGTAACAGCTGTGGCGCGCCACTCAGAACGAAGGCGTCAGCCCCTATGTTAAGGGTGTTGCAAGCATAGTGATATGTAGTGGTGAGCATCATTGATTATTATTGTTGTTCTGTTAGTTATCTTTTGCCTTAGAGTGCTGTCTTATAGTACGAGTATATCGTGACTTTTTTGTGTCAGTTAATATCGTCGTTCGGTTAATGTCATTGCAGTTGTCTGTATCTTGATATTATGTTGTTAAAACGTTCGGTAATCAGTTTTCGTTTACACTCAGCTTTAGCAAGTCGAAGTACATCAGTCGAGTGTTCAGTGGCAGACGCCCCACACCAATGCCCATGTACTTGGCTTCCAGTCGTTCGTCATCAATCAAGTAGCAGAAGCCATTCTTTTCATAGTAGTGGAGTGTCTCAGGGCGGTTCAACGCATCAACGATTAGGAACCGACACCCCGTGCGGTTGTTAGTGCGGAAGAGCACCTTAATGAAATCCATGATGGCGGTACCAAATCCCTGCCCAGCGAAATCACTGCTGGTGCCAAGACGACCGATGAGCACGGCGGGGAAGCGTTTGAGCGTCTTGTCACGCAGATCGGTGTCTTCGAGAAATTGCTCCTTGTATTCATCGGTTATGCGATTCGTCAGACGAATGCTATCGTTAGATAGCGAGAAGGCTGTGACTATGGTGTCAGGCTGCTCTTTGAGACAGAAAAGATATGTCTTGCCGAGAAGCTTACGCTGGTTGACAAGACAATCCTTGGCGAAGAACTCGTCAAGGTCTTCTTCACCACAACTAAAAGGTTTGCATTCGGACAGTTTCTCCTCCGAGGCGCGAACAAGGTCGCATCGAGTAAGTAGCTCGTCAACGGTCATAGCACATCGCAGGTTTTCAGAAAATTAGAAACCACTTGCGCCTCGTGACGGTAATCCTCAGTGCCAGGGTTCTGCTCGGTGAGGTTCGCCTCATTCTCAAAATGCTGTGCCGTCTCGCCGTAAAGCGTCGGGATAGCTCTTATTGCTGTTGCCATAGTTCTTTTATACTGAGTTAAATAATTCTGCTGCAATGTATCGCACGATAGGAAAAGCGAGTGTCTGCAAAGCAGGCTCGCGGTCGCTTTAGCGATTTCCTGAGTGCAATGTATCGCACAAAGTAAATAGTGCGTGTCAATCGAAGATTGGCGCACGTCTCTGATTTACGAGTGCAAAGTTACACATTTTTTTCTAAATAAACAGCAACCGCACGGAAAAAATGACAAAATTTTAATTGAAGTTGCCTCAGGATTACCACATGTTTATAAAAAAGGCAATGACATTGCAGTTGACACGACTAATTCTTGAAATGTAACCAGAATTAGCTACACTTCCTCAATCTCAAAGAAGAACCTATTGCCTAAAAAAACGGGCTTTTGCTTACAATTCGTAAGTAAAAGCCCCGTTTTTCGTGACACAAATCCTTAACGGATGTTAAATTCCATAGGGTATCGTAATAGCTATGCTTTTACACTGTAAAAGCTATCATATTACACTGTAAAAGCATAGCTATTACAAGGTAATATGATAGCTTTCATTTTGTCAAAGTATATCTTTCTCAATTCACAATGCTTTTTTCAATGCACAATGTTTTTTTCAATGCACAATAACAAATGCACAATGCACAATTACCATGCGGCAGCCAATTATGCATTGTGCATTTGTTATTGTGCATTGTGCATTGTGAATTATGCATTGATATAACGTTCGTAGAGCCACTGGTCTTGTTCTTCTATGGTCATGTGGCTGTTGTCGAGCAGCAGTGCATCGTCGGCCTTGCGCAGTGGTGATACCTCACGATGTGAGTCTATGTAGTCGCGCTCCTGCACGTTCTTAAGTATCTCGTCATAGTCGGCGGGCATGCCCTTCTGCTGCAGTTCGTCATAGCGGCGCTGCGCACGCACCTCTGCCGAGGCGGTGACGAATATTTTCAGTTCGGCATCGGGGAATACAGTGGTGCCGATGTCGCGGCCGTCCATCACCACGCCTTTCTCCCTGCCCATGGTACGCTGCTGGTCAACCATCGCTTCGCGCACGAATGGAATGGCGGCCACCTTGCTGACATGGTTTGACACTTCGATGGAACGTATCACGTCTTCCACTCGCTCGCCGTTGAGGTATGTGTCAGGTCGTCCGGTTTCCTCATTGAACTTGAACGAAATCTTCACCTCGTCCATCACCTCACGCAGACGGTCGGTCATGACCTCACCCTCTGCATCGAACAAGTTGTTGCGCATGCAGTAGAGAGTTACGGCGCGGTACATGGCGCCAGTGTCAACGTAAATATATCCAAGTTTCTTAGCCAGGGCCTTTGCCATGGTGCTCTTGCCACAGCTGCTGTGGCCGTCGATTGCTATTGTTATCTTTTTCATTTTCTAATGTATTATTTTATGGGAGCGATAGGGGAGTTGAAATGGAGTGATAGGGGAGTGATAGGGACAAATGTTCTTGACTGTGTCATCGCTAAAACATTCCCACTTTTCACTTTTTCACTCTTTCATTCTTTCACTTTTTCACTTCTCCCTCCCTATGGGGGAGGGTTGGGGTGGGGCTTATTTTTTCCCTGCACTGTTCCATCAGCCATTGCGGAGTGCTTGTGGCTCCGCAGATGCCTACGCTGCGGATGCCCTTGAGCCAATCGGCCTGTATCTCGTCAGGGCCTTCGATGAGGTGAGTGTTGGGGTTCTGCTCGCGGCAGGCATTATACAACACCCTGCCGTTGCTGCTCTTGCGGCCGCTAACAAAGAGTACGAGGTCATGGCGCTTGGCAAACTCGCAGATGCTGGGCATGCGGTTGGCCACAGAGCGGCAGATGGTGTCGAACGACTGGAACGTTGCGCCGGGCTCGATGTGTGCCTTGCAATATTCTATGATCTGGTGAAATTCGCTCAGCGACTTCGTAGTCTGTGAGTACAGATAGATATTATGTGAGAAATCAAGTTTCCTTACATCCTCCAGATGCTCTATCACGATGGCGTTGCCCTCGGTCTGCCCTACGAGTCCGAGCACCTCGGCATGGCCGTTTTTGCCGAATATCACGATGTCGCTGGGGCGTTCGCCGCTGTTCTCCTTTTCCTGCTCGTATTTCCGCTTGATGCGTTTTTGCAGCGCCAGCACCACGGGACATGTGGCATCAATGAGCGTGATGTTGTTGCGCTGCGCCGTCTCGTATGTTGACGGCGGTTCACCGTGCGCACGCAGCAGTACCGTGGCATCGTGCAGCCGCGCGAAGTCGTCGTGCTCTATGGTGCGCAGCCCCATGCTGCTCAGTCGCTCGCACTCCATGCCGTTGTGCACTATGTCGCCCAGACAACTCAGCGAGTGTCCGGATTTCAGTGTCTCCTCTGCCTTTGTGATTGCCGTGGTCACACCAAAGCAAAAGCCAGAGCCTTTATCTATCTCTACAGTCATTTTTATTCATTTTTCAATTCACAATGCCTTTTTTCAATGCATAATGCCTTTTTTCAATTCACAATGCATAATGCACAATGCACAATTACCATCCGGATCACATATTCTCATGCGGCAGCCAATTATGCATTATGCATTGTGCATTATACATTATGCATTGTGCATTTGTAATACAGGTCCAGTAAATCGTGTGCACCCATGAAACTGGTCTTCTCGCCCTCCTGCACACGCTGTTCCATCATGCGCATTGCCTCCTTTATTGTGGGGTCGTTGTAGAAGTCGTTGAGCAGGGCGTTGTTGATGGTTTCGCGCATCCAGTATTTGTTTTGCTGGCGGCGGCGGTAGTCGAAGTAACCGTTATTCTTTACGAAATCGAAATATTCGTAAATCATATCCCATATCTCCTTGATGCCGAGGCCGTAGAATCCAGAATAGGTCATGACCTTTGGCGTCCATCCGCTCTCGGGCACGGGATAGAAGTGCAGCGCATTGCGGAAGCCCTGTGCCGCCATCTGACAGCGCTTCACGTTGTCACCGTCGCATTTGTTCACCACGATAGCATCGCTTATCTCCATGATGCCACGCTTGATGCCCTGCAACTCATCGCCGGTGCCTGCCACCTGTATGAGAAGGAAGAAATCCACCATCGAGTGGCATGCCGTCTCGCTCTGTCCTACGCCCACGGTCTCGATGAAAATCTTGTCGAAACCGGCTGCCTCGCAGAGTATCACGGTTTCGCGTGTCTTGCGTGCCACACCTCCCAGACTGCCTGCCGATGGGCTGGGGCGTATGAAGGCATCGGGGTGGACTGAGAGTTTCTCCATGCGCGTCTTGTCGCCGAGTATGCTGCCCTTGGAACGCTCCGATGAAGGGTCGATGGCAAGCACTGCCAGTTTGCCGCCGTAGGTATTCAGCACATGCTGACCGAACTCGTCAATGGACGTTGACTTGCCGGCTCCCGGTACGCCGCTGATGCCGATGCGCACCGATTTACCGCTGTGTGGCAGACAGCGTTCTATCACCGCCTGCGCCTTGGCCTGATGCTCTGGGATCACACTCTCCACCAGCGTCACCGCCTGCGACAGCATGGTAACGTTGCCTTTAAGTATTCCATCCACCATTTCGTCAACGGTATATTGACGGCGCACGAAACGCTTGCGGTTCAGGTAAGGATTGATGCTGCCTGGCTGCACCACGCCATTGTTGACGGTCAGTCCCTTGTATTCTTCGCTATTCTCCGGATGATTCACAGGATTATCGTAAATTGAAAATTTATTATTTGAATATGTTTTCAATATGCAAAGTTACATATTTTTTTGAAATAATCTGCCCTTTGACAGTTGTTTTTGCATTTGTTCACATTGACGAAAATCACTTTTTGTAAAAAGAATAGTTGTAGGTGAATAATATAAGAAAGTGCTGCATATTCGTAGAGATACAGAATATGCAGCACTTTTCTTTTTGTTTTCTTCTTTTATCCTACTTGACTGCCGGGCTTTACGTCGGTAGATGTTGTGGTGACGCTCAATGTACCGTCGTAGTTTACGGCGGAGAGTATCATGCCCTGGCTTTCTTCGCCCATCATCTTGCGAGCGGCAAAGTTGGCAACAAACAATACCTGCTTGCCAACAAGCACCTGTGGGTCTTCGTAGTAGGCGGCTATGCCGCTGAGGATTGTGCGACCGTCAGGTGTTCCGTCATCAATGTGGAACTTCAGCAGTTTCTTTGACTTCTTCACCTTCTCGCATGATGTTACGAGTCCTACGCGGATGTCGAGTTTCTCGAAGGTGTCGAAATCCACGTTCTCTTTCACCGGTTCCGGTTCATAGTTGGCAGCCTCGTTGGCTTTCTTCGCATCGTCAAGTTTCTTGAGCTGTGCATCAATCACGCTGTCCTCTATTTTCTCGAACAGCAGTGCAGGCTCAGCCAACTGATGGCCGGCTTTGAGAATATCCATGCTGCCGAGCTGCTCCCATTCGAAGGTAGGCAGGTTGAGCATCTCACGCAGTCTCTTTGATGAGAATGGCAGGAACGGTTCGAAGGCGATGGCGAGGTTTGCCGTAAGCTGCAGACAAACGAAAAGTATGGTCTTAACGCGCTCTGGGTCTGTCTTCCATACCTTCCATGGCTCGCACTCGGTGATGTAGCGGTTGCCTATGCGTGCAAGGTTCATGGCCTCCTTCTGTGCCTCGCGGAACTTGAATTGCTCCAGATATTCCTCTACGCGTTCCTTGACGTCCTTGAATTCTGATATGGCTTGATTGTCAACGTCGAGCAGTTGGCCGCAAGCAGGAACCTTTCCGTCGAAATATTTCTTGGTAAGTTGCAGGGCGCGGTTTACGAAGTTGCCGTAGATGGCGACAAGTTCTGAGTTGTTGCGCTCCTGGAAATCCTTCCAGGTGAAGTTGTTGTCCTTGGTCTCAGGTGCATTGGCGGTGAGGACGTAGCGCAGCACATCCTGTTTGCCTGGCAGGTCAACGAGGTACTCATGGAGCCATACAGCCCAGTTGCGTGAGGTTGATATCTTGTCGTCCTCAAGGTTGAGGAACTCGTTGGCAGGCACGTTGTCAGGCATGATATAGCCACCGTGCGCTTTCATCATCACAGGGAAAATGAGGCAGTGGAACACGATGTTGTCCTTGCCGATGAAGTGGATGAGGCGTGTGTCGTCCTGCTGCCACCACTTCTGCCAAGTGCCCCACTTCTCAGGCTCTTTCTCGCAGAGTTCCTTAGTGTTTGAAATATAGCCGATAGGTGCATCGAACCATACATACAGCACCTTACCTTCGGCGCCTTCTACTGGTACAGGTATGCCCCAGTCGAGGTCGCGTGTCATGGCGCGTGGCTGCAGGTCCATGTCGAGCCAAGACTTACACTGTCCATATACGTTTGAACGCCATTCCTTATGGCCTTCAAGTATCCACTGCTTGAGCCACTCCTGGTACTTGCCGAGTGGCAGATACCAGTTTTTGGTTGGACGTTTTACCAAGCCGTGGCCTGGGTTGTTCTTATTTGTCGGGTTAATAAGTTCGTCGGGTGACAGAGTTGCGCCGCACTTCTCACACTGGTCGCCGTAGGCACCCTGTGCATGGCATCGTGGGCATTCACCTACGATGTTGCGGTCGGTAAGGAATTCGCCTGTCATCTCGTCGCAGTACTGCTCCTCTGTTATTTCCTGCAACTCACCCTTGTCGTACAGAGTACGGAAAAAATCTGAGGCAAACTTATGGTGTGTCTCGCTTGTGGTGCGGCTATATACATCGAATGATATACCGAAATCTTCAAACGATTTCTTGATTAACTCATGGTATCTGTCAACCACCTGCTGTACGGTGATGCCCTCTTTCTTGGCACGTATTGTGACAGGTACACCATGCTCGTCGCTTCCGCCTACGAACAAAACTTCGCGTTTCTTCAAGCGAAGGTAACGAGCGTAGATGTCGGCAGGCACATACACACCTGCCAAATGTCCTATGTGGACACCGCCGTTAGCGTATGGCAGAGCAGCGGTTATGGTAGTTCTTTTGTACTCTTTCTGTTCCATTTATGATGTTGTTTTCAATTACGTTTGCAAAAGTACAAAAAAAAAATAAGATAAACGAATGTTTCTCAGTCTTTTTTTGTACCTTTGCAGATGCAATACTATAATAGAGAATATGATAAAGGTAAGAAACATAAAGAAATCATACGGCTCGCTGCAGGTGTTGAAGGGCATAGACCTCAGCATTGAGAAGGGCGAGGTGGTAAGCATTGTTGGCCCAAGTGGCGCAGGAAAGACTACGCTGCTGCAGATAATGGGTACACTTGATTCACCCGATGAGGGAACGGTAGAAATTGATGGCGTTGATGTTACTACACTGTCAAATAATAAACTCGCTGATTTCCGCAACCAGCACATTGGTTTCGTGTTTCAGTTTCATCAACTTCTGCCGGAATTTACTGCAGAGGAAAACGTGATGATACCGGCACTTATTGCTGGAACGAAACGTAGCGAGGCTAAGGCGCGCTGTCATGAACTGCTGAAATTTCTGGGTATAGAAGAACGTGCAGGTCATAAACCTTCAGAACTCTCTGGTGGTGAAAAGCAGCGTGTGGCTGTAGCACGTGCACTGATTAATAATCCTGCAGTGGTATTGGCAGACGAACCCTCTGGTTCACTTGATACAAAAAACAAGCAGGAACTGCACCAACTGTTTTTTGAATTAAGGGAGAAGTATGGTCAGACATTCATCATTGTGACACATGATGAGGAACTGGCGAAGATTACAGATCGTACTATACACATAAGGGACGGCGTAGTATATCAGGGAACTGATACAGAGAAAGAATTGAACAAGAATAACACTGATGACTATGGAACAACTGAAGTTAGGACAGAAGAATAGACTGCGTGCCGCATGGCGTGTAGATTTCGGCATGTACCTTGAGGGTGGGGGATATGAAGGTAAGATTCTTCTGCCGGAGCGTTATGTGCCAGAAGAACTTCAGGTGGGTGATGAGATAGATGTGTTCCTTTATCTTGACAGTGAGGAAAGACTGATTGCTACCACGCTTGAACCGAAGGCAATGGTGGGTGATTTCGCTTACCTTGAGGTGGCATGGGTGAATGAGTATGGTGCTTTCCTTGACTGGGGATTGATGAAAGACCTGTTCTGTCCTTTCCGTGAACAGAAACGCAGGATGGAGAAAGGACGTTCGTATGTAGTGCATGTACATGTGGATGAAGAAAGCTATCGCATCATGGCTTCTGCCAAGATAGAAAGGTATTTATTGCCACCTCCAGTAAAAGGCAATACCCAAGGTGATGAGACACTGCATGTGGGACAGCGTGTGGATTTGCTTGTATGGCAGAAAACGGACTTGGGTTTCAAGGTGATTATTGACAACAAATATGGCGGTCTGTTATATGACAGTCAGGTTTTCCGCCGTCTTCATACCGGTGATAAAGTAGAGGGATACATTTCTCGTATACGTCCTGATGGTAAGATAGACTGTTCGCTGCAGTTGGCCGGCCGTCAGCATACGGAGGATTTCTCTGCTCGCTTGTTGCGTTATCTTGAAACGCAGGGTGGCCGCTGTCGTCTTGGGGACAAGAGTGATGCAGAGGAAATAAAGGAACAGTTCGGTGTCAGCAAGCGTACTTATAAGCAAGCGGTTGGAGACTTGTATAAACGCCGCCTGATAAGAATTACAGATACAGGCATAGAATTGCTTTAATCCAAATGACTGATTTGGTTAAAGGTTGGAATAATACTTTATAATAGTATAAAAGCGCAGGATACAATAAAGTATCTTGCGCTTTTATTATAATGAAAATGAACTCTCGTCTTAACGATTGTTGTTAAGGCTCGTCATTAAAAGGCTCGTCATCGTTGAATGGAGACCCCCATCCCTTGGCACCTACATCTTCACCACCTATAGGCTCTCCTGGATCTGGCTCGTTACCATTTCCTGTACCTATAACTATTGCGTCCTTTATTTCAGTTTCTATTTCTGTAAATTCAGGAGTAAGATATTCTTTTTTTGCCATACTATTGTTGCTCTTTGAATGTTAGTTTTATGTTGTGTATGTGGTGCAAAACATTGCTTTTGCAAAGTTACATATAAAAAGTGAAATAGAAAAGATATTTCTTGATTTTTTTAAGAATTTTAACAATATTCCCCTTCTTTCAAGTCTTTTCGTGTGTATTCTACTTACTTTCTATTGTATTTTCTGCCATTTTCGTCGATTACAATTCCTTTATAGGTCTCATCGACTTCTTGTCCGGCAAGGTTCACAAAGCGATGTTTTCGTTTGTTTTCGTTTGTTGCCTCTGTATTTTGAATAGCAGTATAGTCCTCTTCTACAAATCCCGTTATACCTTTGGCTTCCGTGGTATACTTTGAGTCAGAGATGTAGTAAGCTTTCTTTGCTTTTATAGTGGCTCCAGTTGATACTTTTGCAAAGTTACCGGTTTTTGCTGAAAGTGCATATACGATATTAGGATAAACGCTTCCAACAGCGAAGGATTCCGTAAGAGAACCTTGTAACTTGTTTTGTCCCTGCCATTCCCAATCTCCAGGTTCGCATAGTCCAATAGGTACTGCGTATGTGGAGTCTGGTGTTCCTTTTATAATGAATGCAGTTCCTGTTGGTACTTCCCGTACTGGTTTCAGAATGATGTTTCCGGATTCAGTCTCTCCAGTCACTATATATGCAACCAGATTATAGAACTCGCTGAAATCAAGTGGCTGACTGCATACCCAACTTGCCGTTCCTGACGAGTTGGTTGAGACCTCTTCATATCCTCTATATCCAGAATCAATGTATGCTTTTCCAGCAGGTATCGTGGCGGTAGAAGATACACGGGCAAAGTTTCCTGTCTTACCAGAAAGTGCATATACATAGGTGTCAACACTGCCTACATAGAAACTCTCTGTTCGTGAACCTTTGAATATGTTGTTTTCATTGGCTCCATCTGGCAATGTACCTATAGGAATGTTGTATATGCTGTCTGCTGAACCTTTGACAATGAATGCTGTTCCAGCAGATACACCTGTGACAGGTTCAAGTGTTGTGACACCCTTCACAGATATATGTGTTGCAATGTATGCCACGAGTTCTGTGTCGGTGAAATCCAATGGATGTTCGCAGACGTATGATGCTGTTCCTGTTGCGTTAGTCTTGATTTGCTCAAATCCTCTGAAGTCAGAAACGATGTATGCTTGTCCTGCTGGGATGGTGTAGTCATCGTCAAGCTTCTCAAGTTTTCCAGTGGAAGAGTTGAGAGCATATACGTATCTGCCGTCGTTGTTGTTTACGGTGGTAACAGGTTTGTCTGTCGTCTCGCTTTGGAACAGGTTGATTGTTCCGTTGCTGGTGCATGAACCCGTAGGTATTCTGTAATTCTTGTTTGGCTCACCATGGAAGATGAATACAGTATTCGGAGCAATCTCCGTAAGTTCCTTCAACTGGAACTCTCCATATTTCTGACTTACGGCGATGTATGCATTAACGCCAGTCTGTTCTCTGAGGTCGAGCGCTTTCGTATTCTTGTGGCAAGCCCATCCGTATGCGTCGGTTTGTATGTATTCTACACCAATATACTTTGAAATAATGTATGCCTTACCGGCTGGTATGGTGACAGTGCGTGATACCTGTGCAAAGTTACCAGTCTTGTTTGATATTGCATATACTATGTTTACGGTGTCGCCTACGAAGAAATCGTCAGTGGTAGAACCTTGGAATAAGTTTATGGTGTTCAGTTTCTCGCAGGTACCCACTGGTATCTCGTATTCAGTGTCAGCCTGACCTTTGATTACGAATGCTGTCAGTGCCGGTACTTCTGGCACAGGTGTCAATACGATGTTTCCGTTCGGACGTTCTTCGGTAGCTACATATGCTGTTGCATCTACGGTAGAGAAGTCGAGTGGCTTTTCTGTAACGTAGGTTGTGAATCCAAGTGAATTTGTTGTCAAGGTGATAGAACCGAGGTTCGGCTTGCGCTCATATTCTGATATGAAGAATGCTTCGCCGGCAGGGATTACTGTTCCTTCATCCGTGCGGTAGAATTTCTTCTGTTCACTAGACCATGCCCAGATATAGTGTGGATCATCGTCAACATTGAAGTCTGTTGTTCTGCTTGCCAGGCGATTGGTGGCTCCAAGTGTTGCCGTGCTGTGTACAGGCACGTTGTATGTGGTGTTTGGTTCGCCACCCTGTATGATGAATGCTGTGCCTGCTGGTATTTCGCTGACATTGGCAATTTCCACATTAGTCTCTGTTTCGCCTACAACGATGTATGCCTTAAGCGTAATCTCTTCGAAGTGCAGGTTCTTGCTGCTGGTAAGTGTAAGTGTGCCGTATGCATCGGTTGTTATCTGCTCCATACCTACATACTTTGATATGAAGTACACGGTTCCAGCCGGCAGGGTATGGGTGTTGTTCTTGTTGATAACCTCCATATTGCCGCTTGCGGGAGAATATGTGAATATCTGGTTCAGAGTGTCTGTGGTATTGTAAGACTCTGTAAGCGAACCTCTGAGTTTGTTGCCGGTAATCTCTGTACACAGTCCTACAGGAATGTAGTATGTGCCTGACGTACCTTTTATGACAATAGGTGTTCCGGCAGGTACTGAGGTTACCTTTTCCAGATGTACGCCGTTGTTCAGCGTCTCATAATCGGCGATATAAGCTTCCAGTCCCAGAGACTCATCGAAATCAAGAGCCTTTGGAGTAACTATTGCTTTGCTGCCGTCAGTTCCCAGTGTAAATTCATAGTATTCGGCTTCCTCAAGTTCAGACTTGATGAACGGAGTTCCGGCTGTGATGACAGAGTCTTTTGCAGCCTTTACTATATTGCCGTTAGGCGCTACTACATATACTGGATTCTCCCATGAACTGGTGTTGAAGTCGCTGTTGGAATATGTCAGCAGGTTCTTGTCATAGCGTGGAGTCGTTGCATATCCTAAAGCCAATTCATATTTAGAGTTTGGTTTGCCGTGCAGTATGGATACGTCGTTGGCAATCAACTCGTCAACATCCTGTGTTGTGAACGTACCGCTGCGTACCTCGTTTGAAACAACTTTTGCTGTTATTTCGTCATCAGGATACTTGTCTTGTGTTGCAAGAATGTCGATAGGGTTGCTGCAGATGTATGTTGCATATCCGTATTCGTTGGTTGTCACTGCCTCGAAGTTAGAACGGACGATGGCATACTTGACGTGAACGCCCCAAGGTATGTCTATCAGCATGCTACTGCCTGTGGCAACGTATATCTGCTCATTCTCGGTAGAGGCATCCTGAAGCATGTTGGCACCAGCCAGAGAGCCAGTCATGCCACCGCTCGTTGCGATGAACACATATTGACCATCGCTGAGACCGTTGATGCCCAGGCCATCTATCTCTATCTCAGTTTCTTCCTCTTCCTCTTCCTCCTCATCTCCAATGATTAAAAGGCCTTCGTCTTCGTCGTCAACGAGTAACAAACCTTCTTCACCGCCTTCTTCTTCGTTGTTCTTCTTTACATGCTTGTATCCGAGCAGACCACCGTTCTCTCCGTTCTTCGCAACCAGGAAGAAACAAGAATCGGTTGTCAGGGCGATGCGCTTGTCCACGTTGATGTTTACGGCTTGCGTGCCGTTCATGTATTGCTTGATATTGCGCAAATCTTTCTCATCAACCTGGAATGCGATGTCGTCTGCAAGTACAATGGCATGGCGCTCAGTGTCGTTGTTGGTGACAAGACTCTCGAAATCCTGTGACCACAACTTTGGTGCTTTTGGACGTACAGCCATTGTCTGGTTGATTTTAGACTCTGTGCATCCAGATGCAGTGGCATATACATATAGTGTATTGCCTTCTGGAACGAATATGGTATCACCTTCCGTGTAAGTGGAACGTGTAACGTCATCAAATGAATATTGCAGTGCATAGTCGCTCGGCACTACATCCATGTATTGATAATTGGGCGTCAATACTATACCATAGCCTCTTGTTTCGTCGTATTTTGCTCTTGTAATCTCCGGTGCTGTGATTTTCAACTTCGTGCCGGCGTGGGTCATGAAGTTAATCATGTCAGAATTGGTGTCGTTGTCGTTGGAATGTGCGTATGCATATATGACTTCTGACTCGGTTTCTGTCTCCCCTGTGTATTCTATCCATCCTTCTTCACCGGGGGTGAGATATGACTCAGAATAATAGATTGTTGCTCCAGGTGTGGCGCAGTCAAGTGTGAATTTACGCGCTTTGTTGTTGGCGCCAGTCATCTTGTATGTCGGTGCACTGCATGGTGTGTCATCCACAGTGACATCTTTTGTCAAGAGGTAATTGTCAGAGTACATCTGGATGCCAGTCTGACTTTCGAAAAGGTGTGTTCCACTTGGTTTGCCGATGGCTGTTGCGTCAATTGTCTCTGTTGCTGTGTACAATGGGGTTCCCGTCTCATAGTTTATTGACAGGTTCAGAGTGGCATTGCTTTTATTGGCGTTGGTACACTTTACCACAATCTTGTAAAGAACGCCTGGCTGCAAATACTTATTCGTTTCAGGCAGTGAGCCTATTAACTTGTTTCCAATCTTTATTGTATTGTATGGGAAAGGCTGACCGGTTACAGGGTCGTTTTCAATTTCTCTGTTAATGGTTACGTATGCGTCATCCCCGATTTTCTGTCCTGTTACAGTATTTGCTCCAGTTATGGCTAACTGCTCCATAGGGTATTGACAGTTAAGTCTCAACTCAAATGACAGTGTCCAGTTGTCTTCAATGGCACTGTCGTCGTATTTGAATCCCATTAATACGCATGGGATGCTTGGGTTTACCTGCTGAACCAATTGGACTCCAGCTATTTGGGTTGCAGGTGCTGCAGGACCAGACAATGTTATTGCAGCATTTGCAGTCTGTCCCTGTATGGTTTCGGTGTCATCAAAGTCCTCCGACCATACCGTGCGCGTCATGGTTGTTGTTGCACCCAATATCGACATCGAGCACAACAATGAGATTATTAACAAAGAAAGAGACCTTTTCATATTTTTGTGTTTAATTTGTTACAAATGATATTCAAAGACACTGTTATCCCTACACACTTCATTTCTATTTAATAATGTGTAGACAAAATTCTAATGCAAAGTTACTCAAAAAAACGCGAATATAAAGCAAAAACAAGTTTTTTTATATTTAATTAACACTCAAAGCGCGGATTATTTGTTAATTTTGCACTCGGAACGGAAAAAAGTGTGTGTTTTTTTGAAATAAAAAAAGACAAGACAGAAACAAAAACAAAAACAAATGATAACAAAAAATGATGCGGAAGCGACGGCTTTGCCTTCCGAATTTATAAAATATACGCGTGGGGTGTTTGGCGAGGAGCGATGGCAGTGTTATGTTGATGCATTCAGGACTGCACCGCCTGTCAGCATTCGTTTCAATCCGTTTAAGGCCGCACTGCTGCAGCAAATGCCTTTTGCGGATATTATGGATGACAGTGTGCCGTGGTGCCGCAATGGTGTATATCTCAAGGAAAGGCCAAACTTTACCGCTGACCCCTTGCTTCATGCAGGGGCTTATTATGTGCAGGAGGCTTCGTCGATGTTTCTTGACGAGGTGATAAGACAGCATTTTCATGAAACTTCTGGTATGGCGCTCGACCTTTGTGCAGCGCCAGGCGGCAAGTCAACGCTGCTTCGTGCGGCGCTTCCGAGTGACATTATTCTGTACAGCAATGAGCCCGACCGCCGACGTGCCAATATCCTTTCGGAGAACATGCAGAAACAGGGTTGTCCGAATGTTGTTGTCACCAACAACCTGCCGCGTGACTACAAGCGCAGCAAAATGGCATTCGACCTCGTGTTGTGTGACGTGCCGTGTTCTGGCGAGGGTATGTTCAGGAAGGATGCCGGGGCGATAGGTGAATGGAGCGTTCAGAACGTCATGAAATGCCGTGACCTGCAACGCAGTATAGTGGAGGATATCTGGCCGTGCCTGAAGCCGGGTGGCATGATGATATACAGCACCTGCACGTTCAATACTCACGAAAATGAAGAAAACGTGAGGTGGATAACAGAGGAACTCGGTGCAGAACTGCTTTCCGTAAATATAAATAAGGTGTGGGGAATTACGGGGTCGTTGCTCGAAGGGTGGGATGGTCCTGTTTATCGTTTCATTCCCGGCATTGCCAATGGCGAAGGCCTTTTTATGGCTGTGATGAGAAAAACCGACGGCGAGGTATTCAAGAATCCGAAGCCAGCGCTGAATATCCTTCACTCCTCGCTTACAGTGCCGCAAGGTACGCAAAAGGGGAAGGACATTATTCCGGCACATGCAGAGGCTCTGATGACGTGCTTGCAGAAAGACAAATACCCCATGGTGGAACTGTCGCTCGATGATGCCCTGCACTATCTCAGGCGTGAGGCGATAACTTTGTCTGCAGATACACCGCGCGGCTTCGTCATCGTGACATATCAGGGTTTGCCGCTCGGTTTCGTAAAAAACATTGGCAACCGGGCCAACAACCTCTATCCGCAGGAGTGGAGGATAAGGAATCTGTGAAATAAAATTTGTCGGAGTGAAGTTTTTTTAGTACCTTTGCCGAATTAAAAATATGAATATGAAAGAACAGAAATATGAAACTGCCATGAAGCAGTTGGAGGAAATAGTGGGGAAGATGGAGAGCGGCGAACTCGACATCGACTCGCTGAGCAAGGAACTGAAAACTGCACAGGGTCTTATAAAACTGTGCAAGGACAAACTCACGAAGACTGAGGAGGAGATTAACAAGATAATGCATAATTCATAATGCACAATGCACAATGCATAATGCACAATGCACAATTTATAATGCATAATTTATAATTCACAATTTAGAAATCATAATGCAGTTATACCCAAAACTCATAACTGATGCGCTGGCAACGGTAACGTATGCCGGTACGAAGAAAAACTTGATAGAGAGTGAGATGCTGGCTGACCAGCCAAAGATTGACGGTAACAAGGTGGAGGTGATTCTCACCTTCCCCCGCGAGACTGACCCGTTTCTGAAGTCAACGGTCAAGGCTGCCGAAGCCGCCATCCACTACCATGTAGGCAAGGACGTAGAGGTGACGATAAAGACTGAGTTTCAGTCTGCACCGCGCCCTGACGACGACCACCTGCTGCCCGATGTCAAGAACATCATCGCCGTGAGCAGCGGCAAGGGTGGGGTGGGCAAGAGTACCGTCAGCGCCAACCTTGCCATCTCGCTGGCGCGCCTCGGCTACAGGGTGGGACTGCTCGACACCGACATCTTCGGACCTTCCATGCCAAAGATGTTCCAGGTGGAGGACGTCCGTCCATACGCTGTGGAGAAGGATGGCCGACAGTTGATAGTGCCTGTGGAGCAGTATGGAGTAAAACTGCTGTCCATCGGTTTCTTCGTAAACAAAGACACTGCCACACTGTGGCGTGGCGGCATGGCATGCAGTGCCCTGAAGCAGCTCATTGCCGATGCTGACTGGGGGGAACTTGACTATCTCATTCTCGACACACCGCCGGGCACCAGCGACATTCACCTGTCGCTCCTGCAGACGCTCGCCATTACGGGTGCCGTAATCGTCAGTACACCGCAGGCGGTGGCACTGGCGGACGCCCGCAAGGGTATCGACATGTATACCAACGACAAGGTGAACGTGCCTATACTCGGACTGGTGGAGAACATGGCATGGTTTACGCCTGCCGAACTACCTGAGAACAAATACTACATCTTCGGTAAGGAAGGCTGTAAGAACCTTGCCGCCGAGATGAATGTGCCGCTTCTGGCGCAGATTCCAATAGTTCAGGGCATCTGTGAGGGTGGCGACTCCGGTCTGCCTGTAGCCCTCGACGTGGCATCGCCCACAGGCCAGGCCTTCCTGGCATTGGCGCAGAGTGTGGTGACGGTCACCAACCGCCGCAATGCCGAACAGGCAAAAACAGAGCGTGTAAAGACGCATTAAAATACCCTGCTTTTAACATTTATTATGCCGTTTCCTTGCGATATTGGTCACCAAAGTCAGTTTTGGTCTCAAATATCGCAAGGAAACGGCGTTTTTTGTAACTGTCTGATTAAGAATGAGTATTAAAAAGATGAATTGCTGCCAGCTGCCTTCGCTTTTGCAAAAGCATAGCTTTTACAGTGTAATATGATAGCTTTTACATGATAGAAGCATAGCTTTAGCACTGTAAAAAGATGCGTTTTAGAGTGTAATCCGACTGCTTTTACTCCCAAACGCCTCAAACTTTGAAAAACCGGTTGTTGGAAATGGGAAATCTATTGGTCAAAATTCCGAGCAATTTACTCTATTTTGAAGAGTTTCCACTTGCGTCATTTGTTCACAAATCTCCACGTTTTTTTCTACTTGCAGATTCAACAAGCAAGTGCAAATTTACATAATTTTCTCATAAAAACAATGGTATGGTGTTAGGAAATTGAGTTTTTCCCTTGGTCTGGCATTGATTTTCTCCATGATGTATTTGACTTTCTGAT
>JAEEGK010002838.1_pt1 | contig 43470 bp, 41 predicted proteins | sample 8958771 | NCBI WGS metagenome assembly JAEEGK01 (sample SAMN16246547, study PRJNA631951) | gut metagenome | biome: gut microbiome; feature: rumen; material: SC-attached | host: Bos | place: Iran: Karaj | collected 2018-10
TCGAACTCGTGGTACGGAATGACCCGTACGTCGGTTTAGCAAACCGGTGGTTTCAGCCACTCACCCACCTCTCCGGGAGCCATTTGGCGAAACTTCCGCCACGGGGGCGGACTGCAAAGATACGAATTTTTTCCCAAAAGCAAGGGGATATGTGCAAAAATACGGGTTTTTGCACAGAAAGGGGTAAAATGAAAGGAAATATGTGCGAAACGGGGGTGTTTTGCACATATTTCCTGAAATGTGTGAGCCTTGGCGCCCGATGAGGGGCGCGGAGGCGGGTTTACCAGTCGTAGCCGGCGAATTCGACGTCGTTGGCGGCGCGGTCGAGGAGGGCGGCGTTGGTGATGGCGCCCAGGTTCTCCTTCACGCCGGCGGCGTTACCTCTGCGGGCGGCGATGATGGCCTTGAGGTAAGTGACCTTCTGGTCCTTGCAGTGGGCGGTCTTGGCGGCCTTGTCCAGCTGGTCGGTCAGGATGTAGGCGAGGACGGTGTTGTGGCAGCAGCCGTCCACGTCGGCCAGGGTCTGCGCGGCGGCGTCGTAGTCGCCGGTGAGGATCTGGACGATACCGAGGTTCTTCTTGGCGTCGGGGGTGTTGGCGCGGCGGAAGTAGTTCGCGGCGGTGGCGAGGTCGTCCTTGCGGAGGGCGATGACGCCGAGGGCGTTGATGACGTCGGGATCGTTGGCGTTGGTCTTGCCGAGGGCTTCCTCAGCCTTGGCGAGCTTGCCTTCGGTGAGATACAGGGAAGCGAGGTTGAACTGGGCGCGTTCGGAGTTGAACTTGTTGGCGGCCCGCTTGTAGATCTCTTCCTTCTGGTCGTTGTTCTTCACGAGGGTGGCGGTGCGGAGGAGGGCTTCCTCGTCCAGCACGTCGGCGTTGTCGTTGAGGAGCTTCAGGAGTTCTTCGGAGGTGTAGTTCTGATACTCGACGTTCGCGATGAGGCGGGCGCGGCGGAGTTCAGGAAGGACCTCGCCCTTGAGGGCGGTGAAGACCTGGGACATGTTGCGGATCTCGTTCTCACGGACGGCCGGGTCGCTGTACATGGAGAGGACGCGGAGGATGAGCTCCTTGTCTTCGATGTCGGATTCCTTGACGAGCTTCTGGAAACCTTCCCAGTCTTCGCCGAGGCTTCTCACCGTGGCTTCGGAGATGTCGTGCTTCTTGCCCATTTCCCTGAGGGCCTTGTTGGCGGAGGTGGAACGCTTGTCAGCCAGTTCGTTGTTCTTGTTCTCGGGGCCTTCCGGAGAAGCGTAGGCGAGGATTTCGGTGCCGGTGATGGAGGTGCGCTCGTCGGCGTTGATCTGGTCGATGGCGGCGAGGAAGTCCTTGATGGACTGGCCCTTGAGCTCGGAGTTACGGACGTCGGCGCTGTTCACCAGGTACTTGATCTGGCCTTCGGCGGTGGAGGAGATGACCTCCTGGTAGGCGTCGGCCTTCGGGGTGACGAAGCCGTCACGCTTGACCAGCATGTAGGTGGTGTTCAAGCCGTCGGCGACTTTCTTGGCGGGGAGGTTCACGAACTTGTCTCCCTTGCGGGCGACACCGCGGAGCTCGAGGTGGCATTTCTCCATGCCCTCGACATAGTCGAAGTGCACGCGCTCCTTGACGGTCTGGCCGTTGGCGGAGACAACCTTGAAGTTGTCCTTGACTTTTTCGCCCTGATAGTAGAAGGGCTTCATCTTGGCTTCGCCGCCCGGGTACACGATGACAGGCGTAACTTCGAGGATGGCCTTCGGATTGAAGTAGCCTTCGGGATAGGTGACGGCTACCTGTGCGTCGATGGATCCGTTCACGGCTTCGAGCACGCCCGGATCACAGGTGACCTTCACGTTTTCGGCCATCTGGGCCATCTTGTCGAGAGAGGCGCAGGACGCGGCCGCTGCGATCATCGCGGCGGCGGCAAGGATTCTGAAAGATTTGTTCATCATTATGAGTACTAATAGTTATCGTCGTTATTGACTTGCATTTCGCAAATATAGCATTTTTTTAGTAATTTTGCAGAACTATGGACTTACAGGCACTGAAAAACAAATATGACATCATCGGCAACGATCCGGCCCTGAACCAGGCGCTGGAGACGGCGGTGAAGTTCGCGTCCACCGACCTGAGCGTCGTGATCCTGGGCGAAAGCGGTGTCGGCAAGGAAAACTTCGCACGGATCATCCACCAATACTCTCCCCGCCGCAACAACAGCTTTTTCGTAGTGAACTGCGGCGCCTTCGCCAAGGAACTGGTGAACTCCGAACTTTTCGGCCATGTCAAGGGCTCCTTCACCGGTTCCACGGAAACCCGCAAGGGCTATTTCGAGGACGCCAACGGCGGCACCCTCTTCCTGGACGAAATCGCCGAGCTCCCGCTGGAGTCGCAGGCCCTGCTGCTGCGCGTGCTCCAGTCCGGGGAGTATCGCAAGGTGGGTTCCAACAAAATCGAACATACAGATGTCCGCATCGTCGCGGCCACGAACATCGACCTGTATGAGGCCGTCCGCCGCGGCAAGTTCCGCGAGGACCTCTATTTCCGCCTCAGCGCGGCGCAGATCCGGATTCCAGCTCTGCGTGACCGCAAGGAGGACATCTATCTGCTGTTCAGGAAGTTCACGTCCGATTTCTCGGAAACGAGCGGGATGTGCAAGATCTCCCTCCGTCCGGACGCCATCCGGCTGCTGACCTCCTACCGCTGGCCGGGCAACGTCCGCCAGCTCATGGGCTTTACCCAGGCCCTGACGGCCCAGGTATCCCGGAAAGTCACGCCTTCGCTCCAGCGCATCGAACTGACGGCGGAGGAACTCGCTCCGCTGATGCCGGTGGAGCAGGGGGAGCCCATCCCGGTGGTCTTCGGCGGCCCGCAGCCCGGTCCGCAGCCCGGAACATCCGGTCCGGCGATGGACCTGCAACCCATCATCAAGGCCATCTTCGACCTGAACCAGCGGATCGACGACCTGGAATCGCGGGTGGACCGCCGCTCGCTTCCGGCCCCGTCCGCTCCGCCGCAGGAAGCCGAATGGCAGGGGCAGGATTTTACGGCCCCTTCCGGCCGGGTGGTCGAGTCCGACCCGGACGAACAGCCCCAGCAGGAGCCTCCGACCCTCTCCGTGAAGGAGCAGGAGGCTGAACTCATCCGCAAAGCCCTCGAAAAGCACGGCGGCAACCGCAAACTCGCGGCCGAGGAACTCGGCATGTCCGAGCGCACCCTGTACCGCAAGCTCCCGCCTGAATACCGCAAGAAATGAAGAAGTTCATCTGCCTCATACTCTTCGCCGCCGCGGTCGTTTCCTGTGGAATCTATTCTTTCACAGGCACGAACATCCAGTCCGACGTGAAGACCATCACCATCCCCTTCGTGGAATACAAGGCCCTGCGCGTGAATCCGTCGCTGTCCAACGACCTCACCGAGGCCCTGCAGGACAAGTTCCGGAAGCTGACCACTCTGGAGCAGGTGGATGAGGACGGCGACCTGGAGCTCGTGTGCGAGGTGACCGGCTACGAGGTCAAGGCTACGGCCATCACCGCGGGCGAAGTCGCCGCGCAGAACCGGCTCACCGTAACCGTGAAGGTCGAGTTTACCAGCCGGAAGTATCCCGAGGATGACGTGAGCCAGTCCTTCTCCGCCTACGAGGACTTCGATTCCGGCAACTCCCTCGATGCCGTGGAAGGCACCCTGTGCGAAGCCATCATTGAAAAACTCGTCGAAGACATCTTCAACGCAACCGTAGCGCAATGGTAAACGCCGCAGATTATATCGACCTGGGCTCCCTGACGATGGACGAACTCGCCGGGGTGGTCCACCTGTACCCCTGGTTCGCATCGGCCCGGAAGGAACTGTGCTCCCGGATGTCCCGCCTCGGCGGCGACGACTGGGGTGTGGAGCAGTATGCCGAGGAGGCTCTCTATATCGGCGACCGCCGGAAGGTGGCGTCCCTGCTCCGTGCCGGCAAGAAAGCCGACTATGCCGACAAGGACGTGGAACGCATCCTCCGCTCCTGGATCGCCCCGGCTCCGGAAAAGAACGGGGAAGGGGAGCGCGAGGTCCATGTGGTGGGCGGGGACTATTTCTCCCAGGCCCAGTACAAGGGCGTGGGCCGTACGGACGACAATATCTTCACCCGTTTCGCGGTAAAGATCAAGTCCGACGGTGTCAAGGACGACAAGACCGGCTTTGACATCGCGGACCGGTATGCGACCGAAACCCTGGCCGAGATCTTCGCCGAACAGGGCTGCGTGGAGGAGGCCCGGCGCATTTATTCCCGGCTAATTTTGGATAATCCGGAAAAAAGTGCTTACTTTGCAGCCCTTATCGACAAATTGAAATAAAATAGTAGTAAAGATATGAACGTCGCATTCACCATCCTGGTCGTCCTGATTGTCCTCGCGGCCATCCTGCTGATCGTGGTCGTCCTCCTGCAGAACGGCAAGGACGGCGGCCTCGCCACCAATTTCACTTCCGCGAACCAGGCCCTGGGCGTCCGCCAGACGGCCACCATCCTCGAGAAGGCCACCTGGTACCTCGTCGCCTTCATCCTGGTCCTCGCCATCGCCAGCACGCTGGTGATCTCCCATGGATCCCAGGCCAGCACCGGCGACGCCGTGAGCACCGAGATCCTCAACCAGGCCGCCCCGGCTTCCGAGACCCCGGCCTTCCCGGTGGAGATCCCCCAGACCGACCCGACCGCCGAGTAGTTTTGCGACGGCTGACAATTTGTCAGTAAACCGTTAAAGGAACAGCCTTTGAAGATAGCCGTTTGCCCCGCCGGGCAGACGGCTATCCCTGCATATGCCCCGGCCGGGGCGGAAAGGAGACTTTATTATGGCAAACGAAAACACTTTTTTACAGCGGTTCGCAGTGAACCTCAACGAGCGCGCCTCCCAGGGCAAGCTCGACCCGGTCATCGGGCGGGATGACGAGATCCGCCGGGTGCTCCAGATACTGTCCAGAAGGACCAAGAACAACCCGATCCTGGTAGGTGAACCGGGCGTGGGCAAGACCGCCATTTCGGAAGGCATCGCCCAGAACATCGTGTCCGGCCATGTGCCGGAGAACCTGAAGTCCAAGCAGGTGTATTCCCTGGACATGGGCGCCCTCATCGCGGGTGCGAAATACCAGGGAGAATTCGAGGAAAGGTTGAAAGGTGTCGTCAAGGAAGTCGTGGACTCCGCCGGCGAGATCATCCTCTTTATCGACGAAATCCATACGCTGGTGGGTGCGGGACGTTCTTCCGGCGCGATGGATGCGTCCAACATCCTGAAGCCGGCGCTGGCCCGCGGCGAACTCCGCACCATCGGCTCGACCACCCTGGACGAGTACCAGAAATATTTCGAAACCGACAAGGCCCTGGAACGCCGGTTCCAGATGGTCATGGTCGACGAGCCTTCGCCCGCGGAATCCATCGCGATCCTCCGTGGCTTGAAGGAACGCTACGAGAACCACCACAAGGTGCGCATCGAGGACGACGCGCTCATCGCGGCCGTGAACCTGTCGCACCGGTACATCACTTCCCGGTTCCTGCCGGACAAGGCCATCGACCTGATCGACGAGGCTGCTTCCAAACTCCGTCTGGAGATGAACTCCGTGCCGGAGCCCATCGACGACCTGAACAGCGCCATCCGCCAGAAGGAGATCGAGAAGGAGGCCATCAAGCGCGAAGGCGTGTCCTTGAAGATGGAGAAGCTGGACGCCGAACTCAAGGATTTGAACGCGAAGCGGGATGTGCTCATGAAGCGTTGGAATGAGGAGAAAGACATCCTAGCCGGCCTGCAGACGGCCCGCCAGGAGATGGAGGATTACAAGATCCAGGCGGCCGCGGCCGAGCGTGCAGGTGACTATGGTAAGGTTGCGGAACTGCGTTACGGCAAGATGGTTGCGACGCAGAAGACCATCGACGACCTCACCGCGAAGGCGGCGGCCATCAAGGAACCGATTGTTACCGAAGCCGTTACGCCGGAAGACATCGCGGAAGTCGTCGCGAAGTGGACGGGCATCCCCGTGAAGCGGATGCTCGAGAGCGAGAAGGAAAAGCTTCTGCGGATGGAAGGCGAACTGCACAAGCGGGTGGTCGGCCAGGACCGGGCCATCCAGGCCGTGTCCGACGCCGTCCGCCGCAACCGGGCGGGCTTGTCGAACGAAAAGCGTCCTATCGGCTCGTTCCTGTTCATGGGTACGACCGGCGTGGGCAAGACCGAGTTGGCAAAGGCCCTTGCGGAATTCCTGTTCAACGACGAGAACATGATTACCCGGATCGACATGTCCGAGTACCAGGAGCGGCATACCGTCTCCCGGCTTGTGGGTGCGCCTCCGGGATACGTGGGCTACGACGAGGGCGGCCAGCTTACCGAGGCCGTGCGGCGGAAACCGTATTCCGTGGTGCTGTTGGACGAGATCGAGAAGGCCCATCCGGACGTGTTCAACGTCCTCCTGCAGGTGCTGGACGACGGTCGGCTCACCGACAACAAGGGCCGTACCGTGGACTTTAAGAACACCATCCTCATCATGACCTCCAATGCGGGCTCGGACATCATCCAGAGCTATATGGAGCGTCTCCCGGAGGTGGACGGGGTCAATGCGCAGGCCATCGCGCAGCGTCGTTCCCTGCTGGACGAGTGCTCCTCCCGCGTGCTCGACGTCCTCAAGCAGACGGTCCGGCCGGAGTTCCTGAACCGTATCGACGAAATCATCATGTTCGACCCGCTGTCCAAGGCCGACATCCGCGACATCCTGCACATCCAGATGGACGACCTGCGCCGCAAGCTCTCCGAGAACGGCATCACGGTGGAATTCACCCCCGCCTTCGAGGATTACATGGTCGAACACGGTTATGAGCCGTCCTACGGCGCGCGTCCGATCAAGCGGCTGATGCAGCGTGAACTGGTGAACCTGTTGGCGAAGGCCATCCTGGACGGTACCGTCCACCGCGACAGCGCCATCAAGGTCGATTCCGCCGGCGGTCGGATCCTCCTGCGGAATTAATCCTGGCGCTTAATCGGTTGATCCTGAGGGTTTTATGAGTAATGCCCTGTGATTCTTTTCACAGGGCATAACTCGTAAAGTGTTGCTGGTCAGCTATTTGGCCGCCAGGGTCTTAGCAGTAGAGGCCTCCGTTGACGGCGATTACCTGGCCGGTCACATAGGAAGAGAGGTCGGAAGCCAGGTAGAGGGCGGTGTTGGCGATTTCATCGACGGTGCCGCCCCGCTTGAGCGGGATGTTCTTGATGTATTCCTCGCGGACGGCTTCCGGAAGGGCGTTGGTCATCTCGGAGACGATGAAGCCCGGGGCGATGGCGTTGGCACGGATGCCGCGGGAGCCCATTTCCTTGGCGACGGACTTGGCCATCGCGATGAGGCCGGCCTTGGAGGAGGCGTAATTGATCTGGCCGGGATTGCCCATCTGGCCGGCGATGGAGGACATGTTGATGATGGAACCGCCTTTCTGGCGGGCCATCTGCGGGATGACGGCGTGGATGAAGTTGAAGGCCGACTTGAGGTTCACGGCGATAACCGCGTCCCACTGGGCTTCGCTCATCCGCATTACCAGGCCGTCCTTGGTGATGCCGGCGTTGTTCACGAGAATGTCGATGCGTCCGAAGTCCTTGAGGATTTCCTCGACGACGGTGTGCGTTTCATCGAAGTTGGCTGCATTGGAGGCGTAGCCCTTGACCTTGTGCCCGAAGGCGGCGATTTCGGAGATGGTTTCCTCGGCCGCCTCGTTGATGACGAGGTCGGTGAAGGCGACGTCGGCGCCTTCGGATGCGAATTTCAAAGCGATGGCCTTGCCGATGCCTCTTGCGGCGCCGGTGACGAGGGCCACCTTTCCGTCTAACATACCCATATTGTCTAGCGTTTAAGTTTCGTGCATGCAAAGATAGGAATTATTTTTCCTAACTTTGCAAATCCAAATACGAAGCACTATGTCCAGCCACATCCGGGATATCAACCTGTGGGAGAGCGGAGCGCTGAAGATCCGCTGGGTCCGCGACCACATGCCCCTCCTCGGGGGAATCGAGAAGGATTTCATCGAAACAAAGCCCTTTGCAGGGATGAAGATCGCCCTGAGCGTCCACATGGAGGCGAAGACGGCGCGCCTGTGCCTGTGCCTGGCCGCCGGCGGCGCCGAAATGTATGCCACGGGTTGCAATCCGCTGTCCACCCAGGATGACGTGGCGGCAGCCCTGGTCCATGAGGGCCTGAATGTGTTCGCGATTCACGGCGCCACCATGGAAGAGTACGAGGCGGACCTGCGCCGTGTGCTGGAAGTGGGCCCGAACATCATCATCGACGACGGGGGAGACCTGGTGACGCTGATGCATCGGGAGTTTCCTCATTTAATCCCCCAAGTTATCGGCGGCTGCGAAGAGACGACCACCGGCATCCTGCGCCTCAAGGCGATGGACCGTGCCGGTACGCTGCGCTTCCCGATGATGCTCGTGAACGACGCCGACTGCAAGCACCTGTTTGACAACCGCTACGGTACCGGCCAGAGTGTGTGGAACGGCATCAACCGGACCACCAACCTGATTGTCGCCGGGAAGGATGTCGTCGTGGCGGGCTACGGCCTGTGCGGCAAGGGCATCGCCCTGCGCGCCAAAGGCCTCGGCGCCCGCGTGACTGTCACGGAGGTGGATCCGGTCAAGGCCCTCGAAGCTGCGATGGACGGTTTCCGCGTGATGAAGATGGCCGATGCCGCCCCGCTGGGCGACCTGTTCATTACGGCGACCGGCTGCAAGGACGTGATCACGGCGGACCAGCTGCTGACCATGAAGGACGGCGCCATCTGCTGCAATGCCGGTCACTTCGATGTGGAAGTGGACGTGGCCTGGCTGCGTGAGAACGCCGTTTCACGGCGGGAGGCCCGCCAGAACATCGAAGCCTTCACCCTGGAGAACGGCCGCACGGTCTATGTCCTCGGCGAAGGCCGGCTCGTGAACCTCGCCGCCGGCGACGGCCACCCGGCCGAAATCATGGACATGTCCTTCGCCATCCAGGCCCTGAGCGCCCGTTACCTGGTGGAGCACCAAGGCTCCCTCACGCAGAAACTGAACAACGTCCCTGCGGAAATCGACTGCGAAGTGGCGTTCCGGAAACTGGCCTCGGAAGGCATTGCCATCGACACTCTTACCCCTGAGCAGCATCGCTACATTTACGGGGATTGAGATTGAGGCCGGGGCGTTTTTCGCGCGTCCGGGTGTAAGAAACACATAATCTACCTACTGAAACAACACAAGTTATCAACAACCTGTGTTGTTTTTCTTTTCCTTCCCCTATCTTTGACCCCCACCCACCCAAGGGGGCGGACCGCCATTCGGGCGGCCCGAAACCCGCGTCTTCTTGCGGGCGGGACGAAAAGAACGGTAGAGAGATGAATCGATGGAAAGACCTCCTTTATGAATGGCGTGACGAGTTGCTGCTGCGGGCCCGTGCGCTGGCCGACTTGTTCATGCCGCGCCCCTGCCTGGTCTGCGGCCGCACGCTGGGCCTGCGCGAGCAACACCTATGTCTCTCCTGCGCGGCCGATGTCCCGTATACCCGCCATTGGCTCCAGGCCCATAATCCCCTGGCCGACCGTTTCAACGCCGTGCTGGAACGCCACCGGGGAACCGAGCCCATGGACTACGCTTACGCGGCCGCCCTGCTGTATTACAAAGGGGCCTACCGGGAAATCCCGCGCGCCTTGAAGTACCATGCCGACCTTGCCGCCGGCCGCCACTTCGGCACCCTTCTCGGCCGCCGCCTCGCCTCAGCCCCGCACTTCCAGGATATCGACCTCATCATCCCCGTCCCCCTCCATTGGACCCGCCGTTGGTCCCGCGGCTACAACCAGGCAGAAATCCTTGCCCAGGCCGTTGCCGATGCGTTTTCCTCTGCATCGACCTCTGCCCCCGTTCCTGGTTCGCGTGAGAATCCTGTCGGTCAGGATCCCATAGTCCCCCAAAGCCAGTCCAAGCCCACCTGCCGCCCCGACCTTCTCGTCCGGGCCCGTCGCACACGTACCCAAACCCGCCTTACGGTCGAGCAAAAGGCCCGGAATGTCGCCTCCGCCTTCCAAGTGCCTGAACGCATCCTTCATTCCCAGGAATCACCCCGCTCCGTCCTCGCCTCGGCCCGCCATATCCTCCTTATTGACGACACCTTTACCACCGGCGCAACGTTATACGCCTGCTACGCCGCTCTTCGCCCCTATACCTCGGCCCGTATCTCCATCGCCACCCTCGCCGCCGTCGAAGGAACCCCGAAAACATCAATAACGTTCGCAACGGAAACCTTCAAATCCAATTGACAAACCGCCCTCGTTGACAGACCGATAATCGAAGCCCCGGGATGTAGAATCTTATCTCCCCAGGATCAACCTTACGCCACCGACGGCCAGGAGGGATTGGGCGCCTAGGTAGGTAATCATGATCAGGAAGTGGTGGAGGGGGAAGGACATGATGCCGAAGATGCCCATGGCGATGCAGGCATCGGAGAAGGTGAAAAGGAGGGCGCCGAGGAGGAGGATCCACCAGGTCGAACGTTGGCCGTGGGGCATGCGGAGCACACCGGCGAGCGCGCTGAAAATGAGCATCATCAGGCCGAAGCCATAGATGATGATGGGCCAGAGCAGTTCGCCGTGGACGCCGATGACCTTCACAAGACCGAACACGGCGGCCGCGAGGATCACGAGGGTGATGGCCCATTGCCACGCGGTGAGGCCTTTCCAGGACTGTCCGCCGAACAGGCCCATGTAGCAGATATGGCCGATGAGGAAGGCAACCATACCACCCACAAAGAAATTGAATCCGTCGGGAATGAGAAGCACGTCTCCCGCGGCGCCGTACAATTGTGCGGCGATGAGCAGGCCCACGGGCCGGTAGTCCGTGAAGTCGTGGCCCAGCAGGCTGGTAAGCGTGGTGGCAGCCAGGAGCGGCAGCAAGGCCGGCTTCACGATGTCGGCCAGGGCCGATCCCTGGATGCACCCGATCAGGTTCAGGATGCAGGCGATCACGAAGAAGGCGCAAGGGATGCACCAGATGGCGGTTTTACGCATGGCTTCTCGGTTAAATCCACGGCAAGTTAGCCATTCCCCTTCATAAATGCAAATCCGTACTCTTCGACCAATCAATGCGATACCCCTCGGCCTATGTTCCAAACGGGACAAAGACCGAGGGATAAAGAGTTGATGGCCAGTCAATTACACGCGAAGGGCGCGCATGGCGTTAAGGACGGCGAGGACGGTGACGCCCACGTCGGCGAAGACGGCCATCCAGAGGGTGGCGACGCCGAAGGCAGCGAGAATGAGGACGAGGATCTTGATTCCGATGGCGAACAGCATGTTTTCGCGGGCGATTGAAAGAGTGCGGCGGGCGATGCGGACGGCCTCGGCCACCTTCGAGGGCTTGTCATCCATCAGGACGACGTCGGCCGCCTCGATGGCCGCGTCTGAACCGAGGGCCCCCATTGCGATGCCGAGGTCTGCGCGGGCGAGGACCGGGGCGTCGTTGATGCCGTCGCCGACGAAGGCGAGGGCATCGGCCGGGGTTTCCCGGTCAAGCCGGGAAAGACGGCGGGCGGCAGACCGGCTCGCGGGAGAGAGCAGGGCTTCAACCTGGGCGACTTTGTCGGCGGGGAGGAGGCCGGCGTGCCAGGCGTCCACGCCGACGGCGGAGGCGACGGCCTCGGCGATCTCCGGCTGGTCGCCCGTGAGCATCACGGTCCGGCGGATGCCGGCGCGATGCAGGGCGGCGATGGCGTCGGCCGCATCGGCCTTGACGCGGTCGGAGATGACGATATGGCCGGCATAAACGCCGTCGATGGAAACGTGAATGACCGTTCCTTTGAGTTCGCAAGGGTGCGACGCGGCGCCTTCCATCCCCATCAGTTTTTCATTGCCCACGGCGATGCGTCGGCCGTTGACCAGTGCGGTTACGCCGTGTCCGGCGGTTTCGTGGATGTCGCTGACGGAGCAGTCGTCCTGTTCATTGGGATAGGCGAGTCGCAGTGCAGTGGCAATGGGGTGCGTGGAGTGGCGTTCCACATGGGCCGCCAAGTGCAGGAGTTCCGTCTCGTCGATCAGTTCGGGATGGACGGCCGTCACTTCGAAAACGCCTTCCGTCAGCGTCCCGGTCTTGTCGAAGACCACGGTCCGCACGCGGCTGAGGGTGTCCATGAAGTTGGCCCCTTTCACGAGGATGCCTTTCCGTGATGCCCCGCCGATGCCGCCGAAGAATGTAAGCGGCACCGAAATGACCAGGGCACAAGGGCAGGACACCACCAGGAACATCAGCGCCCGGTAGATCCAGGTGGCCCATTCGCCGGTGATAAAGGAGGGAACCAGCGCCAGGAGAACGGCCAGGCCCACGACGATGGGCGTATAAACCTTCGCGAACTTGGTGATGAAACTCTCGCTCTTGGACTTGTGTTCCGCCGCATTCTCCACGAGATCCAGGATTTTCGCAGCGGTGGACTCGCCGAACGCCTTCGTCGTACGCACGCGGAGGACACCGGACAGGTTTACGCAGCCGGACAGGATTTCATCGTCCGGGCCGATGCTTCTGGGAACGCTCTCACCCGTGAGGGCCACGGTGTCCAGATTGGAACGGCCTTCCAGGACGATTCCGTCCATGGGCACCTTCTCACCGGGCTGGATGACAATGATTTCCCCCTTCTCCACCGTGTCGGGACCCACGGACTGGAGAACGCCGTTGCGCTCCACGTGGGCCGTGTCGGGCCGGATGTCCATCAAATGGGAGATCGATTTCCGGCTCCGCCCTTCGGCGATGCCTTCGAAGAGTTCGCCCACCTGGAAGAACAGCATGACGAACACCGCTTCGGGGAACTGCGTTTCGGCGCCCGGCAGGAAGCCGATGGCAAGGGCCCCGAGCGTCGCCACGCTCATGAGAAAGTTTTCATCCAGCGCTTCCCCGTGCAACAGCGCCTCTCCGGCCTCCTGCAGCGTCTCCCAACCGACGATAAGATAAGGGATCAGGAAAACAAGCAGGTAAGCCCAAGTAGGCCAGTCGGTCTTTTTCTCGATGATAACCGCCGCGATGAGCAGCACGGTCGCAAGGGCGATCTTGATGATGCTTTCCTTTACGCCGCCTTCTTCGTGATGATGGTGGTGCTCATGCTCATGTTCGTGCTCGTGGCAATGGCACTCCTCCTCTTCGTGATGGTGAAGATGATGGTCTTCGTGTATCATGGTTTGCGTCATTTTCTGCTGCAAAGATACACGGCCTCCGGCGCAACCGGGTTGCAAACTATTCTTTGTTCTTCGTGTCGATGCAGATCGTCACAGGGCCGTCGTTGACCAAGGCCACCTGCATGTCGGCGCCGAAGGTGCCGGTGGGGACGGGCTTGCCCAAAGCCGCCGAGAGGGCGGCGCAGAACTGCTCGTACAGGGGAATCGCCGTTTCCGGCCGGGCGGCGCGGATGTAGGCGGGACGGTTACCTTTCTTCGTGGAGGCCATCAGGGTGAACTGGCTGACGACCAGGACTTCGCCGGAGACATCGACCACACTCCGGTTCATCACGCCCGCCTCATCGTCGAAAATGCGAAGGGCGGCAATCTTCCGCACGAGCCAGTCGATATCCTCTTGCCCGTCTTCTTCACAGATTCCCAGAAGCACCAGCAGCCCCGGGCCGATGGATGCCGTCACCGTGCCCGAGATGGACACGGAGGCGTCCAGAACGCGTTGGATGACGACTCTCATAGGTGTTCGGCGAGTTTCGGCAGCAGGCCGTAATCGGCCGGCAGCCAGTTGACGGAGGGCAGTTCGCCGGCGGAAAGCCAGTGCGCCGCTTCATGTTCATTCAGGTGCGGCGCCTCCCCGTCCAGCGAGCACAGAAAACAATGCATCGTCAGGTGGAACTCCGGATAATCCCATTCCACCGTATCCAGCAGATTGCCCACGACGATGGAACAGGACAGTTCCTCGGCGATTTCCCGCCGCAAGGCGTCTTCCCGGCTTTCACCGGGCTCCATTTTCCCGCCGGGGAACTCCCACCAGTCCTTCCAGGGACCGTAGCCCCGCTGGGTGGCGAAAACGCGGCCCTCCTTGACGATGAGGGCCGCGACGACTTCAATCCGTTTCAAAGGTTTACAGTTCAATGACCAGGTCTTCCAGGGGCTTGCGCTGTTCGTGCAGGTCCGTCGGTTTTCCCTCGCCGGCGGCCGGATGGCCGATGGCCAGGAGGCCGTACAGCCCGTGGTTCCGGGTCTCAGGGAGCACTTCCCGGATTTTGCCGGGATCGAAATCCCAGATCCACATGTTTGCCAGGCCCACGTCGGTGGCCGTGAGCATCAGGTGGGTGAGGACGACGGCGGCGTCGGTCTTCGCCGCGTTGATGCCGTCGCTCGGACGGACCCAGGCTTCTTCGTTCCGGCAGCCGACGATAAGGACGACCGGTGCGCCGTAGCAGGGATGTACCTGATGCAGGCGGGCGAGCGCCTCCTCGCTCTTGACGACCCAGATGCGGGTAGGCTGCTGGTTCGCGGCGGAAGGGGCCATCCGTCCGGCGTCCAGGATCATCTGAAGCTTGGCCTCGGAGACGGGGTGGTGCGTGAAGGCGTGGCAGGAGTAGCGGCTTTCCAGGATCTGCATGAAGGCGTCGGAGCCGTACTTGTATTTCTTGATCTGCTGCTCCATGTCGGAGAAGGCGGCACGGCGGGTGATCTTGGTGATGTCGTTGAGTTTGCTCAGGAGTTTGTTTTTCATGGGGCGCTCAGTTTTCATGGACAGTTGGCAAGATAATAAAAATATCCGAAAAACTATTGCTATATTTGCCTAAAACAGGGAAAGGGGGACCACAATGCTGAAAAAAGTTTGGCATTTTTACCGGGATGGCTTCAAGAACCAGACTTGGGGCCGTCCGCTCATCTGGCTGGTCATCCTGAAATTCTTCATCCTCTTCGCCGTCCTCAAGGTTTTCTTCTTCCGCCCGGCCATGGCCGGCCTGTCCGACGCCGAGAAGAGCGAGGCCGTCGGAGAAACCCTGACACGCAACCACCATTCCGACACGAACACTTTTAACCTACCTTAAGTAATGGATACTGTCCTTTGGTCTCGTCTCCAATTCGCGATGACCGCCGCCTACCACTGGCTCTTCGTCCCCCTGACGCTGGGCCTGGCCTTGGTCATGGCCATCATGGAGACGCTGTATGTCGTCAAGAAGGACGACTTCTGGCGCAAGACCGCCCAGTTCTGGATGAAAATCTTCGCCGTCAATTTCGCCGTGGGCATCGCCACCGGCATCATCCTCGAGTTCGAGTTCGGAACGAACTGGAGCAACTATTCCTGGTTTGTCGGCGACATGTTCGGCGCACCGCTCGCCATCGAAGGCATCCTGGCCTTCTTCATGGAAGCGACCTTCTTCGCCGTGATGTTCTTCGGCTGGGACAAGGTCTCCAAGCGTTTCCATCTGGCCTCGACCTGGCTTACGGGCATCGGCGCCACCATCTCCGCTTACTGGATCCTGGTCGCCAACGGCTGGATGCAGAATCCGGTGGGCACGACCTTCAACCCGGATACCGTCCGGAGCGAGATGGCCTCGGCTTCGGCCTTCTGGGAGGTGGTCACCAATCCGGTCGCCGTCTCCAAGTTCTTCCATTCCGTCACCAGCGGCTGGGTGACCGGCGGCGTGTTCGTCGTGGCCGTCAGCGGCTGGTACATGCTGAAGGGCCGGGAGAAGAAGTTTGCGAAACAGAGCCTGCTCGTGGGTGCCATCGTCGGTCTCGTCGGCTCCGCGGCCGTGATGCTGTCCGGCGATTCCTCCGGTGTCCATGCGGCCGAGTTCCAGCCGATGAAGCTGGCGGCGGCCGAAGGCCTGGAAGACGGCGGCCGCCGCGCCGCCTTCTCCATCGTCCCGGGCGTCGAGATCCCCGGAATGCTGTCCATCCTCGCCACCCATGACATCGACGGTTTCGTCCCGGGTATCAACGACATCCTGAGGGGTTATACCGACAATGTCGGCAACGTGGTTCCTTCCGTCGCGGAAAAGATGGCGCGAGGCCGCAAGGCGCTGGATGCGCTGGCCACCTATCGGGAATTGAAGGAAGAATATCCCGATTCCGCCGCTGTTTTCAGGGCCGTTCTGGATGAGAATGTCCAGTATATGGGCTACGGCCATCTGGAGAAGCCGGAGGATGTCATTCCGCCGGTCCCCGTCGTGTTCTGGGCCTTCCGCCTCATGGTCGGCCTCGGAATGCTGCTGGCGCTGGTCCTGCTCATCAATGGCTGGCTCGCTTGGAAGGACAAACTCGAGAGACAGAGATGGCTCCTGTGGATCGCCTTGTTCTGCATCCCGCTCGTGTATATCTGCGGGCAGTGCGGCTGGATCGTCGCCGAGGTCGGCCGTCAGCCCTGGACCATCCAGGGTCTCCTGCCGGTGAACGTCGCAATCTCCAGCCTTAGCGCCGGGGCGGTGAAGACGACCTTCTTCCTCTTCCTCGCCATCTTCGCCCTGTTCCTCATCATCGAGATCCGGATCATGCTGGGCGCCATCAAGAAAGGACCGCAAATCTCAGAGAACTAGACTATGACCTACACTTTCCTGCAAAACTATTGGTGGGTGCTGATCGCCCTGCTGGGCGGTCTGCTCGTGGCCCTGATGTTTGTCCAGGGGGCCAATGTCTTTCTCGGCAGCCGCAAACTGGACAGTACCCACAAACGGATGATCCTGAATTCCACGGGACGCAAGTGGGAATTGACCTTCACTACCCTCGTGACCTTCGGCGGTGCGTTCTTCGCCTCTTTCCCGCTATTCTACAGCACCAGTTTCGGCGGCGCCTACTGGGTGTGGGTGCTCCTGCTCGTGACCTTCGTCTTCCAGGCGGTCTCCTATGAATTCCAGCACAAGAAAGGCAATCTGCTGGGTGTGAATGGATTCCGCATCGCTTTGATGGCCAACGGCATCCTGGCTCCGTTCCTCGTGGGCACGGCCGTCGGCACGTTCTTCACCGGATCCCCTTTTACCGTCAACAAGGCCGCCATCGCGAATCCGGGCTCCCCGGTCATCAGCACCTGGGGCAGTCCCTGGCATGGCCTGGAGGCCCTGGCTCAGCCGCATGCGGTACTTCTGGGTGTGACGCTGGTGTTCCTGGCCATTATCCTGGGTGCCATGTACATCATAACCAACGTATCCAGCAAGAGCATCCGGCACCTGATGCGGAGCACCATCAAGATTGTCTTCATTCCCTTCCTTGTGTGTTTCGTGACATGGCTCGTCATACTGCTGCTGAAAGACGGTTTCGCCGTCGAGGCCGACGGTACCGTGGTCCTGGAACCGCATAAGTACTTCTACAATCTCATCCAGTTGCCGAGCGTAATGCTGATGATTCTCGCGGGTGTGGTGGGACTGGTGTACAGTACAGTCCGGACCGCTTTCAAGAAGACCCGCAGGGGTTTCTGGCTCGCCGCCCCCAGCACCGTCCTCGTGGTGATGAGCGTCTTCTTCCTGGCCGGTTTTTGCGATACGGCCTACTATCCGTCCCTGACCGACCTGCAGAGCTCCCTGACTATCCGGAACAGCTCTTCCAGTTACTTCACGCTGAAAGTGATGTTCTGGGTGTCGCTTCTCCTTCCGTTCGTCGTTGCCTACATCGCCTATGCCTGGCATGCGATGGACCGCAGCAAAATCAAGAAGGAGGATATCACCGGACCGGCGAACAAATATTGAATCAGAGGCTGAACTTCAGGGCGACGGGCTCGTCGGAAAGGCCCTTCGGAAGTTTGACCGTCACTTTACCGTCCTTGACCACGGCTTTGACCTTCTTGCCGTTGTTGAGGACGGTGATTTTTCCCTTCGGGAGATTGCCGGTCCAGGTCAGTTCGGCCGGGAGGCTTTCACCGTCAGGAAGGGCGTAGATGGCGTAGAGCGTCCGGCCGTCCTTGGAGGCGTTGAACCAGATTTTGCCGTCGTTGTATTTTTCCGTGATGCGGGTGCTGTAGATGGCCTCGCCGCAGCGGCGCAGCCAGGCGCCGATTTCCCGCAGGATGACGACGGCTTTGTCCTCGATGATGCCGGCCGGCGTGGGGCCCACACCAAGGGCGAGCGCGCCGCCTTTCGCGGTAATCTCGGCCAAAGTGCCGATGATGCGCCGGGCGCTCTTGTAGGGCGGGTCCGGAGTCCAGCCCCAGTCAGCCCCCAGCGTCATGCAGGATTCCCAGGGATGCTTGAGCTGGGTGGCGGGGACGGACTGTTCAGGCGTCTGGTAATTCTCGTTCGGCCCCTGGATGGTGCGGTCCACGCAGATGAGGCCCGGGCTTACCCGGCGGGCCTCCGGCAGAATCTCGTTCAGGCCCACTTCGTCCCCCGTGATCCAGCCGCCGTCCAGCCACAGGATGTCCAGCTGGCCATACCGGCCGCCGGTGATTTCGCCGAGCTGGTTCTTCGTGAAGGTCACATATTTCTCCCACCAGTCGGGATGCAGGGAGGGCTTGTAGTTGATGCCGCGGCCCGGCGTGGCGTAGTAGGGATTCCAGAACCATTCGCAATGCCAGTCGGGCTTGGAGAAATAGGCGCCGATCATGAAGCCTTTCGGGCGGAAAGCGTCAAAGACGTATTTCGCGATGTCCTTCCTGGGGTTGTCCGCGAACGGACCGGCTTTGGCCACGGAAAAGTCCGTGTATTCCGAGTCGAACATGCAGAAGCCGTCATGATGCTTGGTGGTGAAAATCATGTACTTCATGCCCGCATCCTCGAAAACATCGGCCCATTGCTCCGGGTTGAAATCGACCGGATTGAAGATTTTCGACAGCCCCCAGTACCACTGCTTGTACATCTCATAGGTCGTTCCTTCCGGGCGGACGACCCAGTCCTCATTGCACAGGTTCCACGATTCTACGATGCCGGGGACGCTGTACAGGCCCCAGTGCATCAGGACGCCGAACTTGAGGTCCTGCCATCGGTCCAGTTTCTCGAGGACCTGCGGATCCGTGGGCCGGACATAGCCGTCGGAAGGGTCGTGGACGAAGCTTTCCTGGGCCCAGGCGGCGGTCGCGGCCAGCAGGCAGACGGTGGTAAGGAGGAGACGTTTCATAGCGGTCAGTGTTTGGACAAATATCGGCAAATTCCCGGAAAAACCCTATCTTTGTCCTCCAAACTATGATGAACATGAAGAAATTGATGCTCCTGGCGGCCGTCGCCGCCCTCCTCGTATCCGTCGGTCTGGTCAGCAGCGCCCGCGGCGCCCGTTCCGCCGGACAGGCCCCTGCCGACACCCTGGTCATCAATACGACCGACCTTTGCAAGGACGTCATCGGTTATGACGGCCCTACACCCTTGGTCATCAAGGTGGTCAACGGGGTCGTCGCTTCCGTGGAGGCGCTTCCGAACACCGAGTCGCCCAGCTATTTCGACCGCGTCATCAAGGGCGGCCTGCTGAAAGCCGTCGTGGGCAAAAAGGTGGACGAGGCCGCCAAAATGAAACTCGACGCGGTTTCCGGTGCCACTTACAGTTCCGAGGCCGTCATCGAGAACCTCCGCGCCGGGTTGCAGAAAGCCGCCCGCAAGTAATTTCATCTTTCCGCGAAAACTCCTATCTTTGTGGAGATGAACCGGTTGATCCGGCGTCCCCGCAAAGCGATGAAACGAATCATACTGTTGCTGGCCCTTTTCGCGGGCCTTTCCGCCTTCGGTCAAGAGGCAGAGACCGGCGTTCCCGCTGATGTCTATTATTTGCTGCCGGAATTCCGGCCGGGAATGGTCTATTTCTTCGACCGGAGTCCAGCCCAGGGGAAACTGAACATCTGCGCCGAGGATCAGACGTTGCGTTTCATTGATGAAAAGGGTGTGGAACTTACGTTAGACTCCGACGACGTCACCCGTGTCGTGATTGATAACAATATCATTTTTGTCCGTATCGACGATGCCTATTATCGGCTTTATCCCATCACTGACGGACTGACGCTGGCACTCCGGCGTAAAGTAGTGATCCTTCGCGATGCCAGGAAGGGCGCATACGGAATCGAAAGCCGAATTGCCGCCATCCGGGAGGTGGGCATGATCCAGTCCGATGGCACGATGCATACCCTGGAAACGACCGTGCGCTATCCCTACGACGTGACGGAAACCTGTTTCCTGTATGAGGCCGGCGGCGTTACCCTCATCACTAAGCGCAGCCTCCGGAAGCGCTTCCCAAATCGCAAGGAAGACTTGGACGCATGGTTTAAGTCCCATTCCGTTCCCAAGGATCATGAGGGCATCCGTTCGTTGCTCCACCGGTTGGCCTTGGGAGAGAATCTGGAATAATAATACTTCATAATATGAAAGTCAGAGCTCTTTTGCTGGCCGCTTTCGCGGCCGTGTCCGTGAGTGTTTCCGCGCAGGAATTTGACAGCGTCCCATGCAGCATTGTCAATGAAGGCACCCGGCGGTTCATTTCGGAAGTGGATTATTCCGACGATCCCGAGTATACCGTTTCCTACGCCCGGGATTACCGGAAGGAGTACCGGGCGTCGGACAGGCCGCTCCCGGTGACATTGACCTGGACGGGGGACGCTTCCCAAATCTGGATGTCCACGTCTTCGTCTTTTGACGATGCGTTCGAGGTGCAGACGGATACCACCTTTGCGGAAGTTTTCAATCTGGTACCCGGTGTACGGTACTATTACAAAGTGCTGGACCGTGACGGGGCGGTCCTGAAGTCGGCCAGCGTGACGCCGGTCGGGCCGATGCGCATGATTTCCGGCGTTTCCTCGAATGTGCGTGACCTGGGGGGCTGGGCGGCCGACGGCGGCCACATCGCCTATGGAAAACTGTATCGCGGAGCCGCGCTCAGCAGCCGCCGGATGACGGACCGTGCAAAAGAGATCTTCCTCAAGGACCTGGGTATTTCCGTCGATTTGGACCTCCGTGGAATTAAAGAGAGCGAGGCGAATGCGGGCCCGGTCGTGGAAGGGGCGGAATACATCAAGTTCCCGGTCGAGAAGAACCTGGGCCGGGGCACCGGAAATACGCAGGAGCTTTACCAGCAGGCGATCCGGGCCATCATCGGGTATCTGGGCGAAGGCCGGGCCGTCTATTTCCATTGCGCCGGCGGCGCGGACCGTACCGGCACCCTGGCTTTCCTGATCGAAGGGCTCCTGGGCGTCTCCGAAAGCGATATGTCCAAGGACTATGAGATTACGACTTTCGCCGGGCCGAACACCCGCCTGCGGGATTTCCGCGACGACGGGAAGGAAACGCATATCCTCTATGAGGCGGTTCAGCATCTCCGCAAGTTCGGCTGGCCGGAAGTGACGGACATCCACCAGCTCGTGTACAACTGGGCGACCACCCGGCATTCCGACAGCGTCGATCCGCTCACCCCGGCGGAGATTGCTTTGCTGAGGTCGTATCTGATCGAGAAAGACCGGGTCGGCGTCCTTTCCAAACCGACATCCGCCACCACGAACAATCCCGGAAAGGAGTACCCGAAGGTCAATCCGGACCTGAGCACCGTGTTCCGCAACGAGTTCCCCGAGGCGGAAGCGGTTTCCGTGAACGTGGGCGGGAAGTCCTATCCGATGACCAAGGGGGAGGACGGTCTCTGGGAAGCCTTGACGGACCCCCTCGTGCCCGGTTTCCACTATTACACCCTCAATGTGGACGGGAAGCGGGTCTCCGATCCGAACAGCCGGTGGTTCTTCGGTTCGGGCTTCTGGTCCAGCGGTATTGAAATTCCCGAACCGGGGGTGGATTATTATCTGAACAAGGATGTCCCGCACGGCGAGATCCGCATAGAGAAATACAACTCCGCGCTGACCGGGGCGGAGCGTACCTGCTTTGTCTATCTTCCGCCGCAATATGCTTCCGAGCCGGCGCGCCGCTTCCCGGTGCTCTACCTGATGCACGGAGCCGGCGAGGATGAAACCGGCTGGGCTACCCAGGGCATGATGGGCGACATTCTGGACAACCTGATCGCAGAAGGGAAGTGCGAGCCGATGATCATTGTCTGCGAGCATGCCGTGGCGACGCTCGCCGGGGCGCAGCCCGCAGGCGGTTTCAACTTGTTCAATTTCGACGCCTTCGAAAAAGTGACGGTCGAGGAAACCGTCCCGACCTTCGATGCCCGCTTCCGTACGCTCACGGACCGCGACCACCGCGCTATCTGCGGCCTGTCACTGGGCGGTTTCCAGGCCTATACCATTGGCCTGGACCATCCGGAACTGTTCGGCTGGATCGGCGGTTTCAGCGGCTCCGGCCGGGGTCCGGGCGACCGGCGCGACGCCGAGATGTATCCGCAGTCCCTGAACAAGGACTATCATCTGCTGTACATCAGCATCGGCACGGACGAACCCGCCCAGATGTACGCGGGTATCCGCGACCTGCACCTGGCGCTGGACAAACTCGGCGTCAATCACGTCTATTACGAATCTCCGGGTACGGGCCACGAGTGGCTCACCTGGCGTCGCTCCCTCCACCAGTTCGCTCCGATGCTGTTCCGGTAGGGAACTGCCGTTACGGGTTGACGGGTTTCAGCCGCAGGAGGGCGATGGCGTTTTCCGGGAGCGTGAATTCGAAGGTATCACGCACCGTGCCCAGCGCCTTGGTATGCGGGACCACGGGCTCGTTGTACTTGACACGGCGGCCGAAGCGGAAGGCTCTTTCGCGCAATCCCGGGCGCTCTGCCGCGCCGGGGCCGCTAACGGTAGTCGGCGACGCATAGTCCGGATGGCTGGAGTAGTAGTTCTGGTCGCCCTGGTTCTTGATGGACGTGTCGTGGGAGGAGACGAACTCCAGCGTAGCCTCATAGGTCAAGTCCGTTCCGGTTCGGACAGAGAAAATCTTGTCCACCGCCTCGGCATTGACCATCTTGATGAAGATCACGCCGGTCTTTGTGTCGATGGTCGGGGAGCTGTAGATGCGTTCATCCTTGACGTCCCCATTCATCGCCGGCGACATTTCGAAGGCTCGGTCGCCTGCCACGGAGAAGAGCTGCTGGTACCAGTAGTTGCAGCTGCGCCACATGCCGCGGTTGTCAAACCAGATCAGGTTGGAATTCCATTTGTTGAAGCCTTTCTTGCAGAAGAGCGGGGCGTAGGCCGCCATCACGACCATGTCGGAGTTGCGCTCCAGGCTGGTCCAGTAAGCCGCCTCGGCCATTGCCGACGAGTAGGCGTTGTTCGCGCGGTTGTTGGCAAACTCTCCGACGAACACGCGCGTGGGCTTCGAGCGGTCGTAGGTGTTGCCGTCTTTGCCGCGCACCTTGCCTGCCTGGTAGCGGTCGCCGTGCGTGTAGAACCAATCGTCGCCCTTGTAATAGTGCTCGTCCACGATGGTATCGGGGTATTTCGCGTCAATTTCCGACATATTGGCGTCGAATTCGCGGCCGGCATCAGCGGATCCGGCCGTGGATACGATGACGATCTCGGGGTGGGCGGCCTTGATAGCCTTGTACATGATGTCGAACCGTTCCCAGAATTCAGCCCCCTGGTTTTCGTTGCCGATGCCCAGATACTTGAGGTTGAACGGTTCCGGATGGCCCATCTGCGCCCGCTTGGCACCCCACTGCGTATCGGTTCCGCCGTTGCAGAACTCGATGAAGTCGAGCGCATCCTTGACGAAAATGTTGTAGAAGCGGTCGCGGTCGGCCTTGGTTTCGAGCGGGGCGATGTACTGGTGACCGGCGAACTGACAGGTGACCCCGTTGTTCAGGACCGGCAGCGGCGTGGCGCCGAGTCCTTCCGCCATGAGCAGGTACTCATAAAAGCCGATGTATTGCGAAGTCCAATAGGCCCAGTGGTTGCGGAATCCCACCCGTTCCTCGCGCGGGCCGATGGAATTCTTCCAAAACACCTGGCCGAAATAGTTGGTCCCTTCGGAAGCGCAGCCGCCGGGGAAGCGCATGAAGGTCGGGTGCAGGGCTTCCAATGCCTCCAGGAGGTCCTTGCGGAAAGGACCGTATCGGCCGTCCTTCCATAGCTCGGAAGCTTCCGGCACCAGGGTGACGAAATCCAGCCAGAAGGTACCCTTCGCGTCTCCCAGGATGACCAGCCGGCTGTCCACGGAACGCTCCGCTTTCAACGTGCCGGTGTACTGCGTCCAGCTGGAAGCCGGACGGGTGATGGCAATCACGTTCGAATTGATGCTTCCCGCCGTGTCTTCGAGATAGATCGAGATGGTTCCCCGGTATTTGTTCGCCAGCAGATACAGGCCCAGGTCATAACTCACGCCCTCCTTGACAGGAATGGAGGCGGTTTGCGTGTTGTTGGAATACAGTTGGCCGGGGCCACGCTTGTATTCGGAAATGCCATACCCATTGGCGGCGATGCCGAAGCCTTCGCCGGGCTTTTCGATGTCGAAGCGGACGCTGTACTGGGCGTATCGGAGCTCGTCGTCATATTTGTCATTCGGATCGAAGTCGTACCAGCGCTTCAGGTTCTTGACGAGCGGCTTGTCGGCCACGGCGCGGGCGGTTCCGACGGCGCCTTCCTTGCGGACAACCGTCCAGCCGAAAAAGACGGTGTCGCACTGGGAGAATTCATTGTCTCCCGGCGCGTCCGGGACGTTGTAGGCCTGGAAAGAGTTGTTCTGGATGAGCTGGGCGCAGATTCCGCCATCGACGCTCTGATTGATGTCTTCGAAGAAGATGCCAGCCAGGGTGGGACTGATTTGGATGCCGAGCCGGTCCGGCTGCAGGGTGAGCGTGCGTTTTTCGGGCTGCTTCCAGCCTTCGAGCTGGAGCATTTTTTCGGCCATCCGGTAACCCATCAGGCGCATTCCTTCCGTACTGAAATGGAACTGGTCGCCCGTACTCTCGCAGCCCAGTGCGGAGATGATATGGGCATTCGGCATCACTTCCGGCAGGTGCGGTAAAACGACGTCGTTGAAGGCGGCGCAAACGCCGTCCACCTCGGCATACTTCAGTTCGCCGGCGAGGAGAGGGATGTCGTCAGGGTTGAGGCCCAGTTCGGCGCAAAGGTCGTCATGGATTTTCTTCACGCGGCCCGGCCATGCGGGGTCGTCCGGGTTGGACTCGCCCTGATGCAGCAGCATCCCTTTGATTACACCGTCTTTTTGGGCGATGCGAGCCATCTCCAGCAGGCGGTGGTAAGGACTGCCGCCATACTGCGCGACGATGGCTTTCATCCAGTCACGCTCGCTGTCGATGTATTCCTTGTACGCATCTTTGTCCCATAGCTCCAGCTTGGCTCCCGCGACGGACACGTTGATGACGCCCACGCGGATGTTCTCCGGCAGGTTCTCGATCATCTTCCGTCCGAAGAAATCGACCGGCCCCAGGTTGTTTCCTTCGCGGCAGATGGGTGGGACGGCCGTGTACCAGTTGCCCATCTCCCGTCCGTACCGGGGCATATCGACCGCCGCCATGAACTGGAAACGCGGGTCGTTGAACCCCTCGTCCTGCGGTGCGGGCCGTGCGCCGGCCTCCATGTTGGACTGCCCGAAGCAGAGATAGATGTGGAAATCGGGGTCAGGCCCCTGCGCGAACGCCTGCAAGCCCAAGAAAAGGGCCGCCAGAACCGGGATGAAACGCTTGGACATATTCATGAAACACTGTGTCTCACAAAAATACGTACAACGTGTCAAAAAAGCAATGCTTCCTCCTAACCTCCCGGCAAGGACGCATCTTCTCCAGTACGTGGCAGATCAGATCTTCGGCTTCCGTACAATGCGGATGATGAGGGAGATGATGTATACGATGATGCCGTAAACGACCGGGATCAAGGCGACTTTGACACCGCCCCAGATGACGTTCTGGGAGACATCTCCGAGTTCCCGGATGACATCGGCGGCCTGCATGAATCCAATCAGGGTGAACATGAATCCGCAGGCGAAGGCGATCAGGCCGATTTCCTTGACCCAGGCCGGGGCTTTCCAGGCCGCGAAGAAGACGGCGATGAGAAGCAGGGAAATGATGGTCATGAATCCGTATCCTCCGGATGCGAAGAGTTGGAATACATTGGTTGCGAGCGACAGCATGGCGTATAATTTTGAAGTTGAACAAACGTGTTCGGAATTCCTTGTTGCAAAGGTACGGAGGAAGCAGGCTAAAATGCAAAGTCAAATCCGTACGATGGGGGGTCAAATCCGTACAGAACGGCTTGGGCGACTGTCCGGGGGCTTGATTATTCCAAAGTTTCCGTATTTTTGCAAAGAAATGAAGAAGGTGCTCATCATGATCGCGTATTGGATTGCCGCCATGCTGGTGACGGCGCTGATCCTGGTCAGTCTGGACTATGACCTGGGGCAGGCCATGATGATGAGCCTTGCGTTTCTGCCGTCGGCCCTGGCCTTGTCGTTCTTCCTGCCCAAAGTGGACCGGACTTTGGGGCGGAAGGAACGCATCCGGGATACGGCGTTCATTGTCCTGGGCGTCATGTCGATGGCCTTCCTGCTTCTTTTCCTGCTGCAGGTGATCCTTTTTTTCAATCTTCCCGACGGCCGCATCTGGGATTTCCCGTCGTTGCTGCGGAATCCGGTTTTCATCGCGGCCATCCTGGCCCTGCTCGCCTATGGGCATTACTTGCTGGTGACGTGGTTGGAGAAACGTTTTCCTTCGACACTTCCCATCACCTTCAATTCTGAACACAGGAAGGTCTCCCTGAAGAAGGAAGACATTCTCTATGTCGAATCCCGCGATTCCGAAGTGTGGATCGTGGCGCGTGACGGACAGTCCTACCGCAATCGTAACGGCATCACCCAATGGGAGAACCTCCTGGGAGACGGCTTCCTCCGCATCCACCGCGCGTTCCTCGTCAATCGCGCGGAGGCGCAGCTCGCATCCTCGGAAAGCGTTATGGTCGGAGGGAAGGAACTCCCCGTCTCCCGGAAGTACAGGGATTCCGTCAAAGCGGTTCTGTCAACGCCGCAAGGCAACGGTCTCACGGCCGTCGCTGAAAATAAAAAACCGTAAAAGATTTCTCCGCTTACAGGTTCACCCGACCGGAACCGGAGGTATGGGTGTGGATGCTGTCGTACCTGAGGTTGCCGGAAATGCTGCCGGAACCCGATGTCGTGGCGGAAATATCATGGCAGGAGCCGTTGACGACGATGCCGCCGGATCCGCTGGTACTCAGGTCCATATTCCCGTTGACCGTCACATCTTCGAAACGGACCCGTCCGCTGCCGGAAATCCGGACCAGGGCGTCCCCGTCGATCCGGGCGGTCCGGAAGGCGATACCGCCGCTGCCGCTGACCCTTGCAGAGAATCCGTTGCAGGCAAGCCCGCCGATGTCCAGGGAACCGCTGCCACTGACCTGTGCGTAGAAATCCTTGCTGTCGATGACGCCCGTCCGGATGTCGCCGCTGCCGGAAACTTTCAAGGCCAGGTCGCCCGAGGCATGCAGGGCGCCTTCATGGATCAGGTTCCCGCTGCCGCTGACGGAAATCCTTTCGATGTCGGGGGAGGAAACGACCACGCGAAGAATCAGTTTGGGATACCGGCCCGGCTCCAGACGGAGGTTCAGTACTCCGTCCTCGACCGTAGTCTGCACCTTTCCGGCGAACTCCCGGGTGCTTTCCACGCGCACTTCCTGCTTGTCGGCCTGGACATAATACACATTACAGGGGAGACTGGAAGCCAGTGAAAGGAAGGATGCGACCTCGCGGATTTCGGAGAAGTCGATCCCTTCTTCCGTGCAACTGCCCACAAAGACAGAACCGCCGCCGTTGAAGTTGATGATGCACGAAACCGCCAGGAGTCCGGCCATCAGGGTAATAAATAACTTTTTCATCATGGACTAACTAACCGTTTGTTTGATCAAAGATAGAAAAAGTTTTCCAAAATGATTCTTCGCGTCGTTTGCCTTATTTCATCATCACCCTTTCGTTTCCGCCTCGCTGATGGAGAGAGGGACCAATAAGTTGATCTGGGACCGTTCGTCGGCCGACAGGTCCTGCAGGCGCTTGCCATAAACGTCCATCGCCTTTTCGTCCCGTACTTCCTCATAAACCTGCGTCAGAAGGGTTTGGATGCGCGTGTAGGCGCCATAACTGGTTCCGCGGTCGTGCCTGAGTCCGAAGTGGGTCTCTTTGCCGTGCTCCTTCAGGAAAGCCTTTCCGAGGCGGACAATCTCCGCATCGTCCTGGACACGCCGGTTGCCAAGCATGATGGCGCCGGCGGAATTGATACGGATCATCAGGATGGTCTCCCGGTCCACTCCCCGGAACATTTCGTCCAGGTTTTTGGCGACTTCTACCTTTCCATTGTCGGGAAGGGGTGGCATGTACCGGGTGACCCCTTCCCGGCTGGAGGCCGATGCATAGAAGATCTTCAGGGACTCCAGTTTGCGAAGTTCGTTCTTCACGTCGTCGATGGCGCCCATGGGGACATCGTCCGCCGCCATGATCGTCACCGTCGTCTGTGGCTGACCTGCAGCATGGGGTGGAATGATGTCTTTCAGTTGTGAAACGGTATAAACCTTTCCGCCGCTTTCGATCGTTCCATCCTTCCGGACGTTCAGCACGACAGGGGAAGTCGTTTGGGATGACACCCGGACCATGAAAACGACCGGTTGGATGAACGTCATTTCGACAGGTTTCCCGTCCTTCATGGCCGGCGTCCAGTCGGGAGACTTTGCAATCTGCCGGGCGACGATTCCGTCCAGTTGCTCAGAAACACTCCAAAGGATTTCGATGTCTTTGACTTTTCCGTCGGTTCCGACCGTAAACTTCGCCAGGATCGTTCCGTCATCGGTCTTGGCCTCGTCCGGATAGACGAGGCGGGTGTTCAGCCACCAGCTGAAATTCTCGCTGCAAACCGCCTCCGTGTCCATGTCCGGGTTCTTGATGGACGGCAACTCTTCTGTCTCCAGCGATTTGTGATGGCGGGGAGTTTCCTGGCCGCCATAGCCGATGACCACGATTTCGGAAAGATAGCCCCGGGGCTTTTCGTCGGAAACGTTTTTTTCACTATCTTTGTCCATGGGGACATAGACAGTCCTTGCCTGCAGGCCGATGGCCAGGCACACGAGCGGGAGCAGATACAGCGCCCGCAGCCCTCTCGCAAGAGGGGATTTGGATTTTGACATCATAGTAATACGATTTTTAAGGATACTGTGATTAAAGCTGTTAGCAACTGAGTAGCCGCTCTTGCTGACAGCTTTTCTTATTAGCAGATACTGGTATTCCCGGAGGTTGGCGCCGGTGCGGAGCACGGCGTCGTCGGCCTCGTACTCGTGGAGTTCCTTGAGGTCCGCGCGGAGCATCCAGATGGCCGGATTGAACCATTGGAGAGCCGACAGGACATCGACCAGAAGCACTTCTATGGAGTGCCCATAGGCGATGTGCGCCTTTTCATGGGTAAGGATGGACGCGTGGGGCTGTTCCCAGTCTTTCTTGGACAGGATGATGTATTTCATCCAGCTGAACGGGTCGATGCAGCGCTCGGTCACGAGAATCCGGCAGCCGTCTTCTTCCCGGACCGGTTCGCCCTGGCGGATGATGCGGAGGATGGACAGGATGGAGATGAGTACCCGGGCCAGGACGAAAGCCACTCCGGCCCAGAACAGGATGGTAAGCGCGACAGGCCACCAGGGAAGATTGGGCTCAACGAACGGCGCCGTTTCCAGGGCCGGCACATCGGCCGCCAGGACAACGGGCTCCGGGGCCACGGGGTCCATCTCTATCGGCTTGTGGATAGTGATGATGCACAGCGGCAGCAGGAACGACAGGACTGCGGTTCCCACCAGCACGATCCGGTTGAACCTGTGGAAGGTTTCCTTCTTCAGCAGGAACCGGTAGAACAGGTAGAATACCAGCAGCGCGACCGCCACCTTGGCATCGTATATCAGGAAGTCCATCATTTCTGTTCTCCCTTTTCGACCAGGTCGATGAGCTCTTTCAGCTGCTCCACCGTGATCTTCTCCTCCTTCACCAGGGCAGATACCGCGCTCAGGTAGGAATTGTCGAAATACTTGTCGATCAGGCCGATAAGCGACCGCTGCTTGTACTCCTCCTTGGTGACCTTGGCGAAATACTGATAGGTAGGTCCGTACGCCTTATGGTCGATGAAGCCCTCTTCCTGCAGGTTGCGCACCTGGGTGGAAAGCGTGGAGAAATGGGGTCTGGGTTCCGGGTAAAGTTCGCGTAACTCCCTGACAAACAAGGGCCCTTTCTCCCAGAAGTGCTCCATGATAATCTCTTCTTTCTTGGTGAGTCGTTTCATGATGGTCCTCTTTTTTCAGCAAATATAGCTATATTTTTTAACTATGCAACTATTTTTATATAGTTTTATGCTTATTTTTTGTAGCTGGACCCGGAAGGGCAAAGTCTGGCTTTTTCGGCGGAAATAAGCTATATTTGTAAAAGAATGAAACTGTTATGCCCATGAATCAGCTCCACCTCAAGCAGGAAGCCGTCCGGTGTCTGCTTTGCGAAAATGCCCCCTGTACCGCCGCCTCCCGCCAGGGGGATCCCGCCCGGGCCGTCCGGGCCGTCCGTTTTGACAATCTGGCCCTGGGTGCCCGCTTGTTCGCGGCTTGCAGTGAAGAGGACCTGGAGGCCGCGGAGAAAGCGTGCATCCACTACGACCGTCCCGTCCGCCTGCGGGAAATCGCCAAGGCTTTGCCGGAGCCCGCTCCTGAGGCGGAACGGCCCTCCTTGGAGATCGATTTCTGCGGCCTGCACTGTGAGAATCCCTTCTTCCTGGCGTCATCCGCCATCTGCACGAACTATGAGATGGTGGCGTCGGCCCTGGAAGCCGGCTGGGCCGGTGTGTTCTACAAGACCATCTGCCTGCAGGAGATCCAGGAGGTATCTCCCCGCTTTGATGCCGTCAGGCGGGCCGACGGCAGTTTCGCAGGCTTCCGCAACATGGAGCAGCTGTCGGAGAATCCGGTAGAGCTGGACTTTGACATCCTCCGGCGGCTCAAGGAAAACTATCCCACCAAGATCATTGTGGCCTCCATCATGGGGCAGACGGAGGAGCAGTGGATCGAACTCGCCCAAATGGCCGAGGAAGCCGGCGTCGATGCCATTGAGCTGAATTTCTCCTGCCCGCAGATGCGTCTGGCCGGCATGGGCAGCGACGTGGGCCAGAATCCGGAGCTCGTCACCTTCTACACCGCCTATGTCAAGCGGACCGTCAACATCCCCGTCATCCCCAAGATGACGCCCAACGTCGCGTCGATGACCCAGTTCGCCCTGGCCGCCCATTTCGCCGGGGCCGACGGTATCTCCGCCATCAACACCATCAAGTCCGTGACCCTGGGCGCCGAGGTGAACGGGCAGCGGATCGTCTCCGGCTACTCCGGCACGGCGGTCAAGCCCATTGCCCTTCGTTTCATCCTGGAGATGGCGAACAACCCTGTCATGCCCGGCCTTCAGCTTTCCGGCATCGGCGGAATCACGACCTGGCGGGACGCGCTGGACTTCATCCAGTTAGGCTGCCAGAACGTGCAGGTATGTACGGCGGTCATGCAGTACGGCTACCGGATTATCGATGACCTTATCGACGGATTGCAGAACTACATGTTCTCCCGGGGCGTGTCCCACGTGGAGGATCTGGTGGGTGAAGAGCTTCCCTATTTTGTCCGTACCGCAGATCTGGACCGCACGACGGTCGTTTACCCGGTCATCGACCGGAACACCTGCATCGGCTGCGGCCGCTGCTACATTTCCTGCCGAGACGGCGGGCACCAGGCCATTGCCTTCAGTGAGGACCGTCAGCCGCATATCATCGGGACGAAGTGCGTCGGCTGTCACTTGTGCTACCTCGTGTGTCCCACGGACTCCATCGGCCTTTCCAAGCGCGTCCCAAAGCGGAAATAGCCAGCTGTCAAGGATTCTTCCGTTCGAGTTCGAAGCGGAAGGGTTTGTCGAAGTGACGGCGGGAGTAGTAGGTGACGGCCGGGTTGGTCAGATTCATGACCATCGTCCAGGCCGTTCCCAGCCGGTCTCCCTGTGCCGGCGGCTGGGACACGGACGCAATGGCCGTCGTCAGCTGCCGGAGATCCATGGTGCCGCTTGATTCCTCGTACTGCCGGCACAGGAAATCATACCGGCGGTCTCCCTCGTACAATCCGACATTCCGTTTCTGCTCGCACAGATAGTGATTGGTAACGGCCGGGGAATCCACGACCACGATCTCGTTGTCGACATATTCCACCACCACGCTCTTTCCGGAAGCATCCGAGATGGCATAATGGTGGGCGGATCCGATATCCGAGTTCATGTCGATTCCCCTCAGGAGTTCCAGCGCCTCATCGACGGTGGCGGCGTTCTTCAGCAGATAGCAGATGGCCGATGTCGTCGTCATGGCGGGTTTTCCGGTGTCCTGGTGCGTCACGGCCTCGTCCCCGGCCATCAGGTCCGCGACGGCGAGGCCTTTTTCGTTGATGCCGTCCAATGCGAAGAAGAGTCCGCTCAAGGCCATATACTGGTTGACGAATCCTTCCGGCAACCAGTCATTGCCAAAGCCGAAAAACTCCACGTTGAAGGTGGTGATCGTCTCATAGCCATGCTTGGGTATGGTGTGTAAAACCATCCCGGTCGCAGAGGAGAAATCGAAGTTCCTGCCCATCAGGACACTGTTTTCCGGAGTACGTGCCGTCAGGGCGGAACAGCCGTACTGCGCCGGGGCCGGCGTAATCGGGGGATTGTAATAACCCTTTGACAGGAAACCCATCACATATCCGACCAATTCCCCGGAACTTCTTCCTCCGCCGCGGGCAATCAGCTCGTCGAACCCGTCATCGCCTTTGTATTCCATGTAGTACAGGCCTTCGTCCAGTTTCTTGACGGACATGGCGCCTTTGACCAGCGGCCTGAACTGCGCCCACGCTCCGATGACGAAGAGAAGCGTGAGGGCGAGCAGGCTCCATAGGATGATTTTAACTGCCTTTTTCATGATTTGCTTGCTGAAATGTATTCCTGCAGGGCCTCGACGTAGCCTCGGAAGGCCTCCTGGCCGGCCGGGGTGATTCTGCATACGGTACGGGGCATCTTGCCTTTGAATCCTTTTTCCACCGTGATATAACCGGCGGCGGTCAGTTTGTCGATCTGGACGCTGAGGTTTCCGGAGGTGGCGCCGGTCTGCTTCTTGAGGTAGGTGAAGTCGGCTTCATCCACCCCGGCCAGGATCGACATCACGGCCAGCCGGAGCTCCGAATGAAGGAGCGGATCTAACTTGGGAAGCATGGTTTACCGGTTCTGGAATTTCATGATGATTCCGGTGATGAGCAGCAGAGCGCCGCCCAGCGTGAAGATGAGCAGCTGCGCTTCACTTTCCACCAGCATGGCGAATACGGCTCCGCAGACGCCCAGCAGGAAGCCGCAGATGATGACGGGCCAGTTCTTCAGCAGGACGCCGGACATGCATTCGGCCAGGCCCATGATGATGACGATGATGAGCGATACGTTCATGGGAACCAGGCAGATGGCGATGGCGCTGAGCGTGATGGCGAACGTGCCGAAGACGCGCCACACGCCGCTGAGCATCTTGCTCACTTCGTTCTGGGGAACATTGACGTCATATTTGCCCATTAGGGCGGCGACGGGGTAGCCGATGACCGGCATGGCGAACCACAGGAAGTTCCATTGCGGCCTTCCGGTGAAATGCCATAACAAGTAGATGACCAGGGAAGTGACGGTGAGCAGCGCACCCCAAAGCATGAAGTATTTTGCGCTGTTGCGAAGGATGCCTTTCCGGCTCTTGTTGAAAGTCTCAGTGATGATCTGAAGGCTCTGCTGAGCGGTCATTTCTTTGTTTTGTTCCATTGTATCAATGATTTAACTGGTTTGTGAGGTGCAGCGCGGCTGCGCAGTCCGCCTGGATCTCGGTGCAAATATAAACAAGTTTACATTATAAACCAAATTTATTTTGCAGAAATATCCTATTTTTGTGAAAACAAGAAACTTTCATTCCATGAACCAGCTCCACCTCAAGCAGGAAGCCGTCCGGTGTCTGCTTTGCGAAAATGCCCCTTGTACCGCCGCCAGCAGTCAGGGGGACCCTGCCCGTGCTGTCCGGGCCGTCCGATTTGACAATGTAGCGCTGGGCGCCCGTCTGTTCGCTTCCTGCAGCGAAAAAGACCTGGAGGCGGCCGAGAAGGCCTGTATCCATTACGACCGTCCCGTCCGCCTGCGGGAAATCGCCCAATCGTTGCCCGAACCCGTTCCTGCGGAAGGGCTTCCTTCTTTGGAAATCGACTTCTGCGGCCTGCACTGCGAGAATCCCTTCTTCCTGGCCTCTTCCGCCATCTGCACGAATTACGAGATGGTGGCCGCAGCCCTGGAAGCGGGCTGGGCGGGCGTGTTCTACAAGACCATCTGCCTGCAGGAAATCCAGGAGGTTTCTCCCCGCTTCGACGCCGTGAAACGGGCCGACAGCAGTTTTGCCGGTTTCCGCAACATGGAGCAGCTTTCGGAGAATCCGGTGGAGATGGACTTCGACATCCTCCGGAGGCTCAAGCAGAACTATCCCTCCAAGATCATCGTCGCCTCCATCATGGGACAGACGGAAGAGCAGTGGATCGAACTGGCCAAGATGGCCGAGAAGGCCGGGGTCGACGCTGTGGAACTGAACTTCTCCTGCCCGCAGATGCGCCTCGCCGGCATGGGCAGCGACGTGGGCCAGAACCCCGAACTCGTCACGTTCTACACCGCTTATGTCAAGCGGTCCGTCCGGATTCCCGTCATCCCCAAGATGACGCCGAATGTCGCCTCGATGACACAATTCGCCCTGGCCGCCCATTTCGCCGGGGCCGACGGCATCTCTGCCATCAATACCATCAAGTCCGTGACAATGGGGGCCAATGTGAACGGAAAGCGGATCATCTCCGGGTACTCCGGTTCGGCCGTCAAGCCCATCGCCCTCCGTTTCATCCTGGAGATGGCGAGCAACCCCGTCATGCCGGACCTCCAGCTGTCGGGCATCGGTGGCATCACTACCTGGCGGGATGCGATGGACTTCATCCAGCTAGGCTGCCAGAACGTCCAGGTGTGCACGGCCGTCATGCAGTACGGTTACCGGATCATTGACGACCTCATTGACGGCATGCAGAACTACATGGCCTCCCGGGGCGTTTCCAGCGTGAAAGACATGGTTGGTGAGGAGCTTCCGCTCTTCGTCCGCGCCTCGGACCTGGACCGCACGACGGTCGTTTACCCGGTCATCGACCGGAACACCTGCATCGGCTGCGGCCGCTGCTACGTTTCCTGCCGGGACGGCGGGCACCAGGCCATTACTTTCGGCGAAGACCGCCAGCCCCATATCGTGGGAACCAAGTGTGTCGGCTGCCACCTGTGCTACCTGGTGTGCCCCACCGGCTCCATCGGCCTTTCCAAGCGCGTTCCCAAGCGGAAATAGCCTTCCGTCAACGATTCTTCCGTTCCAGTTCGAATCGGAAGGGCTTGTCGAAGTGGCGGCGGGAGTAGTAGGTGACGGACGGGTTGGAAAGATTCATGACCATCGTCCAGGCCGTTCCCAGCCGGTCTCCCTGTGCCGGCGGCTGGGACACGGACGCGATGGCCGTCGTCAGCTGCCGGAGATCCAGGGTGCCGCCCGCCTCCTCGTACTGTCGGCACAGGAAATCATATCGGCGGTCTCCCTCATACAATCCGACATTCCGTTTCTGCTCGCACAGATAGTGGTTGGTGAGGGCGGGGGAGTCCACGACGACGATCTCATTGTCGACATATTCCACCACGACGCTCTTTCCGGAAGCGTCGGAGATGGCATAATGGTGGGCGGAGCCGATGTCCGAGTTCATGTCGATTCCTTTTAACAGCTCCAGCGCTTCATCGACGGTGGCGGCGTTCTTCAGCAGATAGCTGATGGCCGATGTCGTCGTCAGCGCCGGTTTTCCGGTATTCTGATGGGTCACCGCGTCGTCCCCGGCCATCAGATCCGCGACGGCGAGGCCTTTCTCATTGATGCCGTCCAGCGCGAAGAAGAGGCCGCTCAGGGCCATGTACTGGTTGGCGAAACCTTCCGGCAGCCAGTCCTTGCCGAAGCCGAAAAACTCCACGTTGAAGGTGGTGATGGTCTCATATCCGTGCTTGGGAATCGTGTGCAGGATCATCCCGGTCGCGGAGGAGAAGTCGAAGTTCCGGCCCATCAGGACTTCGTTTTCCGGCGTGCGGGCCGTAAGGGCGGAGCACCCGTACTGCGCCGGGGCCGGCGTCATTGACGGGTGGTAATAACCCTTCGACAGGAAGAACATCGCATACTCTGCCAACTCTCCGGAGTTCCGGCCGCCGCCGCGGGCGATCAGTTCGTCGAAGCCGTCGTCGCCTTTGTATTCCATATAATACAGGCCTTCGTCCAGCTTCTCGACGGACATGGCTCCCTTGACCAGCGGGCCGAATTGCGCCCATGCTCCGATGACGAAAAGGAGCGTGAGGGCGAGCAGGCTCCAGAGGATTATTTTAAGTGCTTTTTTCATGATTTGCTTGCTGAAATGTATTCCTGCAGGGCCTCGACGTAGCCTCGGAAAGCATCCTGGCCGGCCGGGGTGATTCTGCATACGGTACGGGGCATCTTGCCCTTGAAGCCTTTTTCCACCGTGATGTAACCGGCGGCGGTCAGTTTGTCGATCTGAACGCTGAGGTTTCCGGAGGTGGCGCCGGTCTGCTTCTTGAGGTAGGTGAAGTCGGCTTCATCCACCCCGGCCAGGATCGACATCACGGCCAGCCGGAGCTCCGAATGAAGGAGCGGATCTAACTTGGGAAGCATGGTTTAGCGGTTCTGAATTTTCATGATGAATCCGGTGATGAGCAGCAGGACGCCGCCCAGCGTGAAGATCAGCAGCTGCGCTTCGCTCTGGACCAGCATGGCGACAATGGCCCCGCAGACACCCAGAAGGAAGCCGCAGATGATGACGGGCCAGTTCTTCAGCAGGACGCCGGACATGCATTCGGCCAGTCCCAGGATGATGACGATGATGAGCGAAACATTCATGGGGACCAGGCAGACGGCGATCGCGCTGAGCGTGATGGCGAACGTACCGAATACGCGCCATACACCGGTGAGCATCTTGCTTACCTCATTCTGCGGAATGTTGACGTCATACTTGCCCATCATCGCCGCAAGCGGATAGCCGATGACCGGCATGGCAAACCACAGGAAGTTCCATTGCGGTCTGCCGGTGAAATGCCATAATAAATAGATGACAAGGGAGATGACGGTAAGCAGCGCACCCCAGAGCATGAAGTATTTGGCGCTGTTGCGAAGGATGCCTTTCCGGCTCCTGTTGAACGTTTCCGTGATGAGTTGGAGGCTCTGCTGAGCGCTCATTTCGTTGTTTTGTTCCATGGTGTCAATTGTTTAACTGGTTTGTGGAGTCCGTTGCGGCTGCGCAGTCCGTCCGAACCTCGATGCAAATATAAACAAGTTTATTTTATAAACCAAAATTATTTGCGTTTTTTTGGGGGGCGGAGTAGGAGGTCCTTGGGTCTGGTTTTCTTAAATGGTTGTGAGTTAATCGATTACGTTCTATTGTTTCTGAACGAGGACGCGGACCCTTATATCACCTGATCGCGATATATCCGCTCTCATCGATCATGTCCGCAGCGTTTTTGGTAAAGAGAAACCGATAGAGCTTGTACGCCATACTCTCGTGATCTTCCGTTTTGCGGACGGCAGCATAGATGCTTGACACAAACGGATACTTGTTCGACCTGAGAGACTCTTTGGTGGGTGCCACGCCATCGATGGAAAGCATATCGACCTTCATTAAATCGCGGACCATCGCCGTGCAGTAGAAGAAAGGCGTGTATCCGATGCCGTACTCATCAATCTCAAGTTGCGCGTATGGCGAGATCATCTGAGAGCCGATGATTTCATACATGAAGTTCTCGTCGGTCCTGTCGATCATGGTCAGTCCCTTCATGACCAGGGTTTCCATCTTTTCCTGGCTGCCGGAATCCGCATTCCGGATATATGGGGTGATGGCGTGGTCGACACCGCCGACCTCCTTCCAATTGCGTATTTCACCGGTATAAATTTTCCGCACCTGGTCCGACGTCAAATTCTTGACGGGGTTCTTGGGATTGACGATGAACACCAGGGCGTCGATGGCCAGCGGAGCCGTTTCCAGTTCTACGCCCAACTCCGCGGAAGATGTCTTTTCATTTCTGGAGATGTCGCGACTTGCAATGATTACGTCCGTCTTGCCCTCCATGAGATTCATATAGGCATCGTGCGTGCCGCTGGAGTGGTTTTTAGCAAAGAAATCGTCGTAGGAGAAGGATGCTTTCGTTCCGAAAAAGTCGGGTTGGATGATATAGGTCGTACCACTCATCCAATCCACTTCCCACTTGTAGGGCACACCGAGCAGCTTATAGGCCACGAGATCCCGGACAGGGCGGGTGCTCGTGGAGCAATCCGTCAGCGGCCAATCTTCCAGTTTGATGCCCTTCAGGTCACCTTCCGGGTTATCGATGCCCTTGCATCCGCCCAGCATCGCCACAAGCAATGCCGAGCATATTACTCTTTTTGTAGTCATTTCTTCTTCAACTGAACATCTGCTTGAACCTCGAAGGCGCCTTGATACGATCCCATGCCGTCACCATCCTTCGTGCGGTTGCGTTTCGGGGTTACCTCCGAAGATACGAATTCGCCGCCATTCTCCTCTCCGTCCACATCTTCAAAAGAGATGGTCACAGGGGGTAAATCATCCACTGTCCGGGTTAATTGAAAGGCTCCTTTATCGTCGGAATACAGCGTTTCTTCCACATCCTTGCTCCAGGGTGAGTATTTCAGAAGGACAGAGACACGGATGCCCTTGATGGGCTTCCCGTCCTCGTCGCTGACGGTTCCCATGACCTTGTAGTCCGCAAATGGCGGCGGGCCGTACATGGCAGAGTCATCATGGTCATCGACCAGACTCTTACCGCAGGAAGCAAATCCCAGCAATCCCATGATGCCGGCTGCGAGATACTTCCATATTTGTTTCATTCCGTTCTTCATGTGGGCGTTACCAGGACAGGCTGCTTCCGTCCAGCGGGTTCCTGGCCTTGATGTTAGAAAACTCGCCGGAATTCCACCAGGCGCGGTAGGCATCGGCCGCCTTTCTTTGGGTGGCCGGATAAGCCTCTGTTCCATAATAGACAAGAACGTTCGTCTGCTTGTCGAAGAGGAGCGGGTTCAGGGATGGATATCCCAAATATGCCTTGGGCTTTTCGCCATCGCTTTCGGCCACCCGGATGCCCTCGACCAACCACAGGGCATACATGCCGAGAGAACTCACAGAGAGGTAGGAAGATACTGGGTTCGCCGGTGGATTGATTTCCCGTTTATCGTTCGCATACGAGAGAAGGGTGGGGATCTGAGCCGGGGCAAACAGCTTCATTCCTATTTGGTGTTCGCCATTCCCTTTCAGAAGGCCCGCCATATAGGTGTCCACTTCGTCCTTCTGCCTCTGCGCTTCCGTTTTGCCGCAGGCCGTGACAAGGGCAAGAGCCAATAAGCTGATGATTCTGAGTTTCATATCGACTGTTTTTCCCGAAAACTCCTGGAATCCAGGAATCTTGCATGTCCGTTACAAAAATAACCAATTATTGACAATAGACAAAAAGGCGCCAGGCATCTTGGGTGTTCCGGGAATCTATGCACTCGGTTTGCCGAGATTCCGCCCGTGAAAGGATTGGGGTGGAGGGGCTATTTTTGCCGGGGTTGGAGACAGACCGATAAATTCGAATTTGTCTATTTATGCAGAACGCAGTTATATCGAACCGCTGCTCCGTCAGGGTATTCAATGACGATTCTCTCAACTGAAAAGCCGCATTTTCGGTAGAAACCGATCGAATCGTCATCCGTTTGCGCTTTGACGCTTTTCAGATCCTCCGATTCCATTACCCGTTGGATCAGTTGTGTTCCGATTCCTTTACGGCGGGCATTGTCTGATACGGCTATTCCGATAATCTCAGCGGCATCTTCTGAAATCTTTAAGACCATCAAGCCGGTTTTCTTGCCTCGATCTTCGTATACAAATACTTTTTTCGATGTATCGGACAAATAGTCTTCCATTAGTCCTACATAGTCATTGTATGTCGGATGATACATACAGGAAGCATAGATCGAAAACGCTTCTTCCGACAACAGCCAATCTGTATCCTCGCATAACAATTTTTTCATAACCATCATCACAAACCCGAATTTGCCAAACAAATTCTACTTCAATACTACAGATTCGTTGTCCTTGCAAATCTGACTTATTTGTCCGTCTTTTATCTTGTAAGCTTCGCCGTACAGTATTTCGCTTTCTTTATCAATCAGGATGTAACTTCCATCGTTCAAAGCGATAAATTCATGTCCCATACTGTCGGAAAGAGTAATGTCCTCAATTAATCTAAGACCATCCAGGTATTCGTCTTTTAAACTCTGATAATGAGGGAAAATATTGATATCTGTGATTCCAAGACCTGAAATCCAACGCTCATACAGCGGGTCGATTGCTTCACCATCCAATTCCGGTCCGGCATAAACTACATCTGCACAGTTCATGGAGCCGGCACTCCACGCAACAACAATACCGTTAAAGTCTGATAAGTATTCCTTCAGACCAATCGTTTTAAAGAAGTGATTCTGCGTTGGTACATGTCCGCCTGCCAAAACAAGAACATTGAAAGTGCGAAGTTTCATAACCTTTTCGGAGTTTCTGCCATCACAGTATTCTATTTCAGAAACCTGAAGCCCGCTCATGGGGAAAGCTGCTTTCAGGCAGGTGTATACACTGTCGTTTATTTCATAACTATTAGGATCGGCGCATACAATAAGTACCTTTGCATCTTGCGGCCAAAATGATTTGAGCTTATCTAATAAACCGTTTTTCTCAATAAGTACGGATGGAATTCTTTTCCCATTTACTTTAATAGAACCACCCAAAGAACTCGTTAATATTGCTTTCATACTTAAACCTCCGTGCCCCTCTCTATTTTCCCGGCTTTTTCATAACATAGTGAAAGTCCTTCTCACCATCCGGTTCAAAACCCAGCCTTTTATATAGTCTTCCCACAGGATTTTGCTTGAAATATTGAATACGGATATCCTGCGCTTTGTGACTGTCCAAAATATCTCTCAAGATTTGTGTTCCTAAGCCGTGGTTCTGATATTCGGGAGTTATGCAGATATTACCGATTTCGTAACTACCATCTTCCGGAGTAGTGCCATTATAAAAACCGATTGCTTGTCCTTGAGAAAAAATAAGATGTGTGTCTTCCTTTACAGAGTCAATAAATCGGTCAAACATTTCTTGCTGAACAGATTCATTCCACTCTCCCCAACACTCCTCAACATATCTTTTGTACACAGTCTTTTTCAAATCATATACAAACTGATAATAATCATCTGTATATGGAACCAGTTTATAATCCATTTTTTCACCAGTTAGAATTTGTTTATCAAAAATAATGTTCCATTAAACGATCAACCCATTCCGGAACTGATGCATCTTTCCTATCATATACAGGATAATATGGCTTTATATCTAAAACAGGAGTTCCATCTACTGCATCAAGTCCTTCAACAACAATCCTGTCTTCAGAAACAGAAACCACTTTAACAGATGTCATTCCGATATGGTTAGGTCTATCTTTTCCACGCTGTGAAAAAATGCCAACCAGTGGCATGTCATCTCTATTCTGGGGTCTTCTTTGAAGGTGCTTATCCTTTTCATACTTTGCTTTATCAAGATGATAAATGATAATCACATGAGAAAAATCTTCAAGTCCTTTCAACCCAAAGTTATACTCTTCATCCAATATTATAGAAGAAGTGTCTTCTCCCCAAGAAACATCTTTTCTGTCCTTTACTTTATTTCTAACATAACCAATTGGTTCCATTTCAATTTTCATAGTTGTATCCTCAAACTCCGATTTAATAATCTATAGAAATCCTCTCCGATTTGCTTCTTCCATTGATATGGATGTATATTCTTCCTACTTCATGTCGGAAGGGACCTCCCCTGCCAGGAACACAGATGTCTGACCATCTGCGCCACCGATAATCTGTACACTATCTTTATCTGCTCTTATAAATTGCATGGAATACAGTAATTCCAAATCTTCTTTTTTTGCTTCTCGTAAATCTATCATTTCCTTCCCCCAACATCAATAATACTGGAAGTTATTTTAGACTTAAGATTTACACACTATTGTCTATAACAACTTCCTCATAACAGCTACACCATTTTGCTCTATGATTTGGGAAAATCCAGCCTTTTCGTAAAGATGGATAGGTCCCGTAAAATCATACTCATCACGATGTTCAATAACTTTGGCATAACCTTCTACAGCAACATATCCCTTTGCCTTTGCATCTACACATACTTGTTCAATAAATGCTGAAGCTATACCTTGGCCCCTATATTCAGGAGCTATTTCAAAACACACAATCGAGATTGTTTTTCCGCACATATTATCTCTGGCAAAATCCGGCACAAATCCTTTGTAACTATCAATATCGGCTGCATTACACCAGCCTATTGATATATCACCATCAAACGCCAGATATCCTCTTATATTACCTTTATCAAGCATCTCTACTGCATATTTTCTAATGGTTTCTTTTACACCATTCGCTTGGAACTCACTAACCATTTGCTTTATAGTTTTTTCATCTTGATTCGGCGAAGTACAATAACAAGGTCCATTGGGATTATTATCAGAAAATGCTCGATTATCAAAAAAATCAAGGTAATCGTCTTTTAATTCTAAGGACAATTTCTTTATAGTCACGTTTTTCATAACAATCTCCATAGCACGTAAAACTGTAATTTTAGGAATGACCTATCTTACGAGTTATCGTTCTATCAACAACTCTACACCCATTCAGTCACTTTCTGTTTTGAATTCTTAGCTTGCGACCCCACAATAGCAAGTCCGTTCATATCCACTTCAGCACCCTTGCACATCTTCTTCACGTCAGAAGGCATGCTTGCCAGTCCTGAGCCTTCATGTGTGCTTACGACTCTGATCAGTTTACCTGTAAAGTCCAACCCTTCAAGAGCCGTCTCAATCTCCGGTGCATATGTTCCCCAGTAAATCGGACTCATAACGAAAATGGTATCGTAATCGGAAATATCCGTAAGTTTCTCTTTGATCGGAGCATTTCCGATACGCTTCTTCGCCTCTTCGATGCAAGTCTTGTAATCAGCCGCATAAGGAACCTCAGGCTCAACCTTAAACATATCAGCCCCTGTCAATTCCCGGACAAAATCCGCGATATATTCCGTGTTACCCTTGCTGATGTAACCAACCGAATAGTTTTCATCTGCTCTTGAAAAATAAATTATCAAACTCTTGCTCATTTCCGTACAAATCTCCTGTTAAATATATTCCAATATAACGTACTGTCCATCTTAATATTTCTTGATCATTTAATTCTGAATAACATCAATATCTAATGCACCAAGAAGATCTTTTATGTCTGTAACATCATCAGGAACGGCCTTCCCGAATCTGTTCAGCCACAAGGTCTTGATTCCCAGCGCAGAAGCACCTTTAACATCACTGCTTATTGAATCACCGATATGAATGACTTCGTCAGGCTTAAGCCCTGTTTTGCTAAATGCCAGTTCGAAAAGTTCTCTGCGTGGTTTATAGGATCTCGCATCCTCAGATGTAA
>JAEEGK010002839.1_pt1 | contig 43455 bp, 35 predicted proteins | sample 8958771 | NCBI WGS metagenome assembly JAEEGK01 (sample SAMN16246547, study PRJNA631951) | gut metagenome | biome: gut microbiome; feature: rumen; material: SC-attached | host: Bos | place: Iran: Karaj | collected 2018-10
AGAACGGCGGCAGTCAGTCACAGGCTGTGAGTGCACCGCAGATCAGCGGAACGACTCCGTTTGCCGAGACTACCTCGGTGAGCATCCAGGCTGAGCAGGGTGCGGAGATCCGCTACACCACCGATGGCTCGACGCCTACGGCTGAGAGCTCGCTCTACAGCGCAGCCATCACCCTGAGTGACACGGCTACCGTGAAGGCCATCGCCATCAAGAACGGTCAGAGCAGCGAGGTTGCCTCTAAGACCTTCACCAAGAGTGACGATGACACTGGTGAGAACGATTAGTCAATTGAAAATTGAAAATGGAAAATTGAAAATTGACTATGACGAAGAAGCGAATCATTGAGCTGGCGGTGAAGGTGGTAGTAGCCGCGCTCACGGCGTTCCTCACGGCACTGGGTACGACCTCGTGCATGGGCCTCGGCCCTGTGACTCTGTGAGGAGTCAGGAGTCAGGAGTCAGGAGACTGAACTCCGAAGAAAGAGAGAGGGCTGGCAGCAGATGCTGTCGGGCCTTACGCGGCTTGTCTATCCGTTGGCCGTTGAGGTTGTAGATGGGGACATTGACATCTGCATTCTGCCAAACTTCATCTATGCCAGTTGGATCACCTCTTTATCACGACCTTTCGACCATTATTGATATACAGTCCCTTCTTCGTCGGCTTGCCCGAGAGCTTGCGGCCGTCGATGGTGTACCATTTATCATTTATCATTTGTCCTTTATCATTTAGCGTAGCGCTAAAGATTCCCGTCGTTTCCCCCTCCTCGCCGAAGTTCAGCACGAAGTCGCGGACGCCTGCTGGAGCCGGGCTGAGGTCGAAGTAGGCGCGGAAGGCTTTCACGCTTTTGTCCTTGGTGTTGGGCCAGTAGAGCTTATTATTGTTGCCGAGGTAGAACTTGTCGTGCTCGTCGTCATAGATGTCCGTCGGGTCGTAGGTGCCGCAGAACTTGCCGCCCGTGAAGCTGACGTCCGTCGGTTGAATGGCGGTGACATTGACGTCGTAGAACACGGGGTTCACGATGTTCGTAGCCGCAGTAGCCCACTTCACGATGTAGGGCTTGCCTGCTTCGATGCTCGTGGCCGTCTTGAAGTAGAGATAGAGCGTCGTACCTTCGAGGCCGGTCTTATGGCCGTCATAGGTGCCCTTGGTGTCGAGTTCCATCACCGTGGCTCCTTCAAGCGGCGTGCCGGTGAAACTGCCGACGGCAAAGGGTAGGCAGAGCGAGTTCCAGTAGCCGTCGCGATAGAGGGTGCGCTCGCTGAGCATCAGGTGGTGCAGCTGGCCGTCCTTCAGGTCAAGGAGCCGTTTCGTACTATTAATATTACCATTATCGTTGTCGAGTAGTTCGAGGCAGGGCTGTTCAACCGTTGCGTCATCGGTGGTGAACTTGATGAGCGCAATATTGCAAGGCAACAGGAAGCGATAGCTACCGCTCAGGTTAGCAGCTCCCGCGAGTTTCTTCACGGCGTAGTCGCCAACATATTGCCCCGTCCAATCATCGAATTCAGGCCTCAGCAACTGCAGGTCGGCCGCGCCGTCGAGGTTCACGTCGATGAGTGGACGACCGTCGTCACCGTAATGCATGTAACCGTCAAGCATGGTCAGCAGATCCCACACGTCCAAATCAACAACCTTCTCTGTAACTTCCGTCAAGTCGATAACCGCCTCATGGCCCCACTCGGCGTAGAGCGTCGTGTTTTCGCTGAAGGTATAGTTGCGGCCGACAAAATAGCGTTTGCCTGTGCCGTCGGCCTTGGTGTTCCAGCAGACGAACAGGTGGTCCATCCAAGGGGTAAAGGTGCAGTTAGGAATCGTCATGGCGATGCCAGCGCGACCGCTGAGAGCATCCACAGCATTCGAGCCGTTGTTGGAGTCGAAGGTCAGGGTGACGGCCTCGGGTACAGTCAGGCGAACGTTCACCATGGCGTCGCTGCCTAAATTGTAGATGCCGGTCTCCGCCGGAGTAACACCGTTATAGAGGAACGCAGCATCGTAATACAAGTTCTGCGAATAGCTGCCTGCCGTAGCGGCATCCCACGTGGTCTTGGGAATATGGACCCACAGCGTGCCACTCTGCCCCACGGCAGTAAGCTGTTCCGATACGCGGTTGCCTACCGTGTGCTCGCCGGCGCCCTTGCTGGCATCTATTGTCCTTTGGCCGTCATAGAACGTGAAAGCGGAGCTAGCGCCGCTGCCGACGAACGGTGTCACCGCCACGGCATCGGCCCGATGCGCAGGCTTCCCCTCGTTCTGGAACCAGCCTAAGTTCAAACTGCTTACAGTCACGGGGATGTCCGTCCACTCCTGGCCGTAGGGAATCTCCACTATTGTCGCTGCCGTAGTGGTGACTGCAGAGGGGTAAAAGACTTGAAAGATCGAAGACACCCCGTCGTTCCATTTCCATCCCTTTGTCACCTGATTCCATTGCTCCGGAGTACCGTCGTAGTAAATGTCTATTAAGTTAGAACAATTATAAAAAACCCAATCATCAATGGTTGTCACTCTATTTGGGATAGTGATGGAGGTTAAACCTGTGCAATTATAAAAAGCAGCTTTTTGAATAGTTGTCACGTTATTGGGGATAGTGATGGAAGTCAAACCCGTACAATTATAAAAAATACCATGATTAATCGTTGTCACGCTATTGGGGATTGTAATAGAGCTTAAACTAGTGCATCCGTGAAAAGCATAATTTCCAATGGTTGTCACGCTATTGGGGATTGTGACAGAGTTTAAACTAGTGCAATTATAAAAAGCATAACTTTCAATGGATGTGACGTTATTTGGGATTGTGAAGGAGGTTAAGCCGCTACCACAAAAAGAACCTGGTCCGATTGTTGTCACGCTTGAAGGGATAAACGTGTTTTTACATCCAACGATCAAAGTATTAGTGGCGGTTTCGATGATGGCATTACAACCGTCGCGGCTATCATAGATAGGGTTGTTGCGATCTATAACGATTGTTGTGACGCTTGGACAATAAGAAAACGGAAAGCTAAGACCACTAGTCACGTCTTTTGAAATCATGATAGTAGTGAGATTTGGATATTCATTAAGAACGCCGTATGTTATATTGACATGCTCCAACGTGAGCGATTTGACCTTCTCCCTGTCCCAGCTCTCTGTCATAATAATCTGCTTCGATAGGTAATTATCGTAGATGATATCCTGCGGGATGCAGTCGATGGTGAGATGTCCGTTGTCATCGAGCAGCGTCCAATACACGCAGGAGGAATTCTGGAAAGGCTCCATGCCGTCGCTCCACTCGTCGCCGCACCAGCCGCAACTGCCGTCCGTGCAGTTGACCACGAGGTTGGGCGAATACATGTAGTTATAACAGCTCCAGTTTGCCATCGGGCCGGGGTAGTTTATCACCGTCCTTTTATAAACCCACATTTCATTTACCTGTTTTTTATTGTTGATTTTGGAGAAAGCATTCGAATACTTTCCGATGGAGACCGCCTGTCCGAAGGTAACGGACTCGAGGCTGTTACAGCCTTCAAAGGCACGGTCGCCGATGGAGGTCACGCCGGGCATGGTGAGCGACTTGATGCCGCTGCCCATGAAGGCATTGCCAATCTCCGTCATGGAGGCGGGCAGAAGGTCCTTTTTATATTTCTTCTTTGGGTCTGTTTCATTGGCGTCGATGGTATATACAGCCTCGAATTTCGCGCAATTACTCACAGACGGCATGTTCACGATGCTGGCATCAGAATGGAAGTTGATGGTCTTCAGGTCATTGAATCCAGAGAACACGTCCCTGCTGATAGCGACGACCGTGTAGCCCCCCAAAGTCTTGGGGATGTTAATACTAGTCACAGTATTGTCTGAACAAGCGGTGATGACACATCCTCCGGTTGTCGGACTATAGGTCCAGCCGTCGTATTCATCGGCCCACGCCGTAGCCGTCGTCAATACCGCGAGCAGAAGCGTCATCGCCACCCGTTTCGTTGTTGCGGCCACGGCCATCGCCCGAGCCAAAATCATTCTAATGGTGTTGGTTTCTTGATTGAGCGTTGCTCGAACATAAGAATGCTTCATATTCTCTAAGTTTTTTAAGTTATTCATATCGTTCCTTGACTCCTAGGCTGCAAAGATACAAATAAGCGAGCAAACTACAAAATATATCTTGATTTTTTTCGAACGAGCTCGGCAGTCCTCTCACTTAATCACGACCTTGAGCTTTGCTCGAGCTCGTTCACGCTCGATAAAGCATGAGCAAGCTCTGCTTTATTCTCACTTGGCTTAGCCGTTAGCCGTGGGGACAGGTACCTGAGTCATAGCAGCCGTCATACCCAAGTACCTGTCCCAGTGACTATGAAGAAAAAATAGCCTCGCCACTCTTTCGAGCAGTGAGGCTATACCTAAATGATTATTTGTCTTAGAACGCAAGGACGGGACGGACGCGACAGTATCCGCTGCCGTTACCATCCTTTACGAAGCCATTGATGTATAGAGATGGTCCGTAGCCTGTTGCGTTGGATTGGTCGACCACAACACGTATAGCATTGGTTTGGTCGCACTCGGAACTAGTCCAATACATCGAAGACTGGCTCATGCTGTCATAATTACCGCTACCAGCTTTTGCAAAAGCTGCATCCCACAGGTCTATTGCACTGTGGCTGTTGTCAAACACAGAGCCATAGACAATGGCATCCTCGCTCAGACCGCCAAGGCTTGTCATCATCCGAACCCACTGCTGGGCGCTCGGGAGAAACCATCCTGTTGAACCGCTCGGAGCCGTCAGCTCGGAATAATTCTTTGCCTGCCAGGCAGCAGGGAAGGCGGTTGAAGCATTTGCCGAAGCACTGAGCGTAGACGTAAGAGAATAACCACTCACGTCGCTATAGCGCTTCAAGGCTGCCGTATTCTGCACGGAAACGCTTTCCGAGAACACCCACTCTCTGGTCGTATGCCATACGAGATTGCTGGCGGCGTTCTTCAGGCAGAGCACGAGACCGTGCCCACCACCATTGCTTTTCTCCGTAATCTCATCATCAGCAGTGCCCGACTGATCGATATAGGCTATCACGCCGATGGGTGTCTTTCCGCTGACGAGTGTCGAACTATAGGTGCCGTCGCTGTAGTAAAGGTCGCCTAGCTCTGGTACCGACTGTATTCCTTCGCTGACGATCCAGGGATAGGTTGCGCTGTCATCGTCGGTATTCGCCTTCACGCTGTAGCCTGTGGCGCACCAGCTGTCCTCCGGTCGGATGGCATACTTACCACCGCGAAGCTCGTAAGTTCCGTATGTTACGCCCGAGTATTCCCCATGAATTGATAGCAGGAACTTTCCACCATTGATGACAAGTTTCCCTGGATAGCCACTTGTGGTCACATTAAATATCTTTTCATTGTAGGTACCACTATTAATAATATATTGATGACCGTCAACGAATATCATTTTATTCACAGTGAGATCTTCCAGTATCACCGTTCCCTGATAGAAATCAGCCCAGTCGGGATGTCCGTCAATTGCCACATCTCCGTTGCCTGATACTGTTCCGTTCTTGATTGTGATGCTCTGACCTTCCACATTGTTACGTACATCCAGTGCACTAAGCGTGTGTCCATTCAGATCCAGGATACCATTGCTGCGTGTGAGAATGAAACTATGTCTATTAATATTGATGTCCGATGTTAGCTGCAGCGTCGGATTGGCAGTGGCCTCGGCGTTGAATGCTGCGACCTTCGCAGACCAATCGGAGCTGTTGCATGTGTATAATTTCGACATCTTCACCGTGATCTCGTAGTACTTGCCTTTGACGAAGGTCTTGGCCGAGGGCGTCGTGTAGGTGTAGGTGTCCGAGCCAACGGTGGCAGTCAGGGTGATTGTCTTGTTCTCGCCTGATGGTTGGAAAGCTACGTAGAGCACACCGTCTCCGTTAGCAGTGTAAGTGGTGGTGGGGATGCTGGTCAGCTCAACCGTGTTTGTGCCGTCGGTAACGGTGAAAGCCGTGGGGTTCGAAGGCAAAGTCGAGCCCTCACTGTTCTTCAGCGTGAACTTAATGATAGCTTGCTCGGTAGCTACAAATTCGAGATAAAAACTAGGGTTATTCGGAGTGACATTACCGCCAACGACGGTATAACTGTTGGAGCCAAGACAATCCATAGCATAGTCATATTTCTCGCTGATGCTATTGGTGCCCGTCAGCAGGCCTATTTGACCGGTAAAGTCAATAGTACTGCCGCCGAGGTGAAAATTCAAATCTTTTTTGGAATCTGGCGCTGAGGTCAGTATGGCGGTGATGGTGGTCTTGTTGTCATCGCTGGCAGCGGCTGTCGCTGTGCCTATTTTTACACCATCCTGTAGCACGTCTATCTTCTCAGTGCCGCTCCAATAGGCATTGAGCGTTGATCCGCTGAGCGATAGTGCGCGGGTGCTGGCATTGTCGCCCTTAGAGGCCTTGATGACCAAGGTGTAAACTTGCGGCTCCGTCGGTTTGGCGGGCTGCTCGTTGATGCTGTCCTCGCTGCTGGAACATGCGGTGAAGGCGGCTCCTGCCATCAGCAGGGCGGCCAGAGTGTAGATGTTTGATAAAATCTTCTTCATAGTCGTGACCTCCTTCCGTTTATTCCCATGTGTCTTGTGTCGCAGCACCATAGCTACTGCGCTGAGATTGTACGCTGCTCTGGACATCGCTACCAACCAGCAGACTTGTCCGATGTTGTAACTTGACGACCTTCATCGTCGGTCTTTCGTAATTACTTTTCTTCATATTGTTATAGATTTTTATAAATGATATAGTTTAGAATTAATTTCGCCTGCAAAAATACAAACTCTTTTGCTAACATCCAAATAAAAAGGACAAAAAAAGCTCCCCAGCGTGGGAAGCTTTTTTTGTGAGAGAGTGTGTGTGAGAGATTAGTCATAGTTGAAGCGGATCTCACCGAGGCGGATCAGGTTCTCGTCGTTTCCATAGAGTACCTCGAAGCGGTAGTACTTCATGTCTTTGGCATCGTGGAAGCGGAACGGCAGTGCGTGGGTGGGCCTTGGTGCGACAGATTCAGAGGGGGTAAAAAGGCCATCAGACTCACCATTTCGTTGATTAAATCGGGCGATTCGCTGAAAAGTTTTGGCGGATATTCCTATTATATATTACCTTTGCAACTGATAAACTTGAATGTATGAAGAAATTAGCATTGACATTACTGATTCTGGCGGGAACGCTGACGGCGCAGGCCGACGGCTACACCTACCTGACCTTAGAAACCACGGACGGGACAAAGACCTCCGTGGACGTGTCGTCGCTGCCCGTGACGATCAATCTCGACAACGCGACGCTCACCATCGGCAGCCAGACATTCGCCCTGGCCGACCTGAGCAAGATGTACTTCTCGACGCAAAGCGAGACAACTGGCTTTGATAAGATTGAAGATTTACAGATTGAAGATTTACAATTGGAGTCTACTGAGATCTATGACCTTAGCGGAAAAAAAATAGTAAATCGTAAATCGGTAAATAGTAAATTGCCCCGTGGCGTATATATTGTGAAGACGCCAAGCAGAACTTATAAAATGGTTGTAAAATGAGACGTACATTATTATCTATCATAGCCCTCGTGCTGACGATAGCAGCCGCAGGGCAGACGCTGAAGATTACGACCGGCAGCGGAACTAAAACGTACGAGGCATCGCAGGTGACCGCCAGCTCACCAGCCACATTCACCGGCGGCAGCATGCTGACCGTGGGCAACGACGTGTTTACCATCAGCGACATCACGGGGATGGAAGTAGTCAGTAGCCAGGCGTCAGGCGTAGAAGCCAATACTGTTGAGATTGTATATAACGGCTCGACGGCGACGGTGACGATGGCCGACAACGTCTCCAGCTACGTCACGGCAGAAGTGAACGGCGCACACGTCAGCATCACGCAGACCAACACAGAGGCTGTCGACGGCGACGAGATCACCTACGTGCTCAGCGGCTCGACCACCGACGGCTCGCTGACACTTGACGGCTCGTACAAGTGTACCCTGTCGCTGGCAGGACTGACGATGACCAACCCTAACGGCGCGGCCATCGACATCACCAATAAGAAGCGCATCCAGCTCAGCGCCAAGACCGGCACGGAGAATACGCTGACCGACGGAAGCGACGGCTCGCAGAAGGCCTGCATCTACAGCAAGGGCCAGCTGCAATTGCAGGGCAAGGGCACGCTGAACGTCGTGGGCAACACGAAGCACGCCATCAAGAGCGGCGACTACATCTCGGTGAAGAACCTGACGCTGAACATCACCAAGTCCGTGGGCGACGGTATCAACTGCGAGGAGTACTTCCTGATGAAGAGCGGTACGGTGACCATCAGCGGCGTGGGTGACGACGGCATCCAGTGTGACCTGGGCGGCGACACCTCCACAGGTGAGACCAAAGACCATGAGGACGAGGACTCCGGAAATATCTACCTCGAGGGCGGTACATTGACCGTTACTGTCTCTGCAGCAGCAGCCAAGGGCATCAAGGCAGAAGGCGACATGATCATCTCCGACGGCACCATCAACGTGACCACTACGGGCAACGGCGCCTACGACAGCGATGAGAGGGATGCCAAGGGCAGTTCCTGTCTGAAGGCCGATAAGAATATGACTATCAACGGCGGTACGCTGACGCTGAAAAGCACCGGTACGGGCGGCAAGGGCATCAAGGCCGACGGTACGCTGACCATCACGGATGGTACCATCAGCGCCACCACCACAGGCAGCCAGTACAGATACAGCAGTAGTGCGACGGCATCGCCCAAGGCTATCAAGAGCGACGGCGCCATGACCATCAGCGGTGGAACCGTTGTGGCAAGCAGCAACAACCATGAGGGTATCGAGAGTAAGAGTACCATCACCGTGTCAGGCGGCTACGTCTACGCATACGCCGGTGACGACGCCATCAACTCGTCAGGAGACTTTACCATCAGCGGCGGTTACGTCTTTGGTAACTCGTCGGGCAACGACGGCCTGGATGCCAATGGCAACTTCTATATCAAGGGTGGTAACGTGGTGGCTGTAGCTACAAGACAGCCGGAAGTCGGCATCGACGCCAATACGGAACAACAGAAAAAACTCTACATCACCGGTGGCAACATCGTGGCCATCGGCGGTCTGGAGGGCGGATCAAGCATCTCCAACGGTACGGCCAAGTCGGCCAGCTACAGCAAGAACACTTGGTACGGCCTCTATAATGGCAATGAGTTGGCCTTCGCCTTCAAGGTTCCTTCGAACAACAGCATGGGCACGTCGATGGTTGTCTATACCACGGATACACCAGCCCTGAAGTCGGGCGTCACAGGCAGCGGTGACAGTTTCTGGAACGGCTATGGCTACAGCAGCTGTAGTGGCGGCAGCGATGTCACGCTCAGCACCTATTCTGGCGGCAACGGCGGCCCCGGTGGTGGTGGCGGCCCCGGTGGCGGCGGATGGCCCGGCGGGGGCGGATGGTTCTGATACAATAATTTTCGGTTTTCCACGTTATATCTTATGAGAAGATTATACTGGATGAAGCATCAGTCACGACAGGAGAACCTGATATACCTGATAGTGTGGGGACTGCTCTTCGCAGCCCCGCTACTGAGTCTGTATGTGCGGACCGTCAACGACCCTACCCTCACATTCGACTGGACCGAGGTGTTTCTGGTTTGGCGGAAGTTTGCGGTCTTCCTGGTGCTGTTTGTCATCCACAATGTGTTCCTGGCACCGCTGATCGTGCATCAGCATCGGCGCACGCTCTATATCTCCATCGTGGCTGCGGTCATGGTAGGATTTACGATCTACCAGTGCAGCAGTCGTCGGGACTTCGGGAAGCCGATGGGACATCGTCCACCATCACACATCGTGGAAGGTCACCTGCCTCCTCCCCTACCCGACAAGCACCTTCCGGATATGCCGCCACCTATCGTCGGTGAGCAAGATATCCGCCCAAACATGCCGCCGCCCTTCGTCGGTGAGCATGACATCCTGGCCATCGTGGTACTCCTGCTGATGTTTGGTGCCAACTTAGGCACGAAATACTATTTCCGCAGCCGCAATGACCATCAGAAGCTCCTGAAACTGGAGAAGCAGAATCTGGAACAGCAGCTGGAGTACCTGCGCTACCAGATCAATCCGCACTTCTTCATGAACACGCTCAACAATATCCATGCGCTGGTGGACATCGATCCCGCCAAGGCGCAGGAGACCATCGTGGAGTTGTCGAAGATGATGCGTTTCTTGCTCTACGAAGGAGATAAGAACGGTGTACCGCTGACCCGTGAACTGGAGTTCATCCGGACCTACACCAACTTGATGCAGTTGCGCTACACCGACAACGTAAGGATTGACCTCGACCTGCCTGCTGAAACGCCCGACAAGACCATTCCCCCGCTGATGCTCATCCCGTTTATCGAGAATGCCTTCAAGCACGGGGTCAGTTACAAGCAGGAATCGTTCATCGAGGTGAAGATAGCGTTGGAGGACGGATCGCTCCATTTCTCATGCCGTAACTCTAAGGCAGATGTCCCTAATCAGGAGAAGGGCGGCGTGGGACTCGCCAATGTCCGTAAACGCCTGAACCTGCTCTACGAACACAATTACTCGCTCCGCATCAAAAACGATGCCGATATCTACTCCGTCGAACTCTCCCTCCCTCTCAAATCGTAAATCGTAAATTTGTAAATCGTAAATTTGTAAATCGTAAATTTGTAAATCGTAAATGATTAGATGTCTCGCCATCGACGATGAGCCACTCGCCCTACAGCAACTCGTCAGCTATATTAACAAGGTGCCGTTTCTCGAACTCGCTGCCCAATGCCGAAGTGCCTTGGAAGCCCGACAGTTCCTGGAACAGGACACAGTGGATGCTGTCTTCTGCGACATCAACATGCCCGACCTCAACGGCATGGACTTCGTGAAATCACTCGACGCACCACCCCTCATTGTCTTCACGACTGCCTATTCGGAATACGCTGTCGAGGGCTTCAAGGTGAATGCCGTTGATTACCTGCTCAAACCCTTTGGCCTGCAGGATTTCCAACGGGCAGCAAACCGGTTGAAGGACAGGTTGGCAAACACGTCTGCCGCAGACATGCCTCTCACCGCTCACCCCTCACCCCTCACCGCTCAATCTGACGACAACATTTTCCTCAAGACCGACTATCGCATTGTGAAAGTCAGCATTGCCGACATCCGCTATATCGAGGGTATGAGCGAGTATCTGAAAGTGTGGACAGAGGGCGAGGCCAAGCCCATCATCACACTCCTGTCGATGAAGAAGATAGAGGAACGGCTACCGGATTATTTCATGCGCATCCACCGCTCCTATATCGTTAACCTCACCAAGATCCAGGAGGTGAACAAGAACCGCGTCATTCTGGATGCCAACACTTACCTCCCCATCGGCGACCTCTATAAAGAAACCTTCCAGGCCTATCTGAATACGAAATTCCTGGGGAACGGGAAACGGGACTGATCTCTGCGTTTATTCTGGAAACTCATACACCAGATACTGCACATTGCGCTCGGGGGGATAATTGGTGAGTCGGCCGGAACGGGAGATAAACGACAGGATACCGTTATAGACTCCGCTTCCGAAGGTGTATTGATCGCTGTAGACGTTGATATAGTGGATACGGCGGGCATCATAGTTCAGAAGTCGCTCTATGTCGATGACCGGCATACCGTCGATCAGTACCATAGCGGGCCAGGCGCTGTTATAAGAGCCCTGCTCCTTACGGACAAACAGCTGGGGCACACCATTGACTTTCCTGTTCCTGACGCAGTTCACATACTCAAGAAGCACTTCCCTGATGGTGAGGAACTGACGGTACTCGTCGAGATTATAGGTCAGCTCCGGCTTGGTGCCATACAACGTTTCGTCATAGTCCATCGGTACACCGTCTTCTGCCGTGGCATCAGCAAGAACGCCTATCTGCAGCTCCTGTTTGGCTGGTGCGATGGCTATCTGATGACGCTGCATGGCAACGGAACGGGCTTCCACCTCACTACGGTTGTAATGGAACACGAGATGTGGCAGACGCTTCGGGAGCAAAGTGGCAAATGGACTAATCATCTCGATAGGCAGACTGATGCCTGTGGATGACGCAGCAGAGAGCACTAACGGTTTCTTGCCATGAACGCCGAAGGTGTAGAAGACAGCCGTGGAGTCGTTGACCATCTTTCCCTCGAAATAATGGATCTGCTTCCCGACGATGCCTATTGACGGACGGATCTGACTGCCTCTGAATGTCTGGCCTTCATAGACATTCCTGACACGCGCCTTGATGATATGTCCTTCAGTTTCACGCGGTTCGAGACGACGGTTCGATTGATACTCAACAGCGTTGAAATCATCAAACTGTGCTACCGATGCCTCAGCACCAGACTCCTGACTCCCGACTCCTGACTCCACCCACTCAATATCGTCGTCCTCACTCTTGCGGAGCGGATTGACGACAGCGACAAGCTGGTTCGATACTTGGGCGCTGTGACGAGTATAGACCGACAACACATAGTAGCCGCTATGCAGGTCGGCGGGTAATTCGATATAGCCTGTTCCCTTACCACCCTTCAGACTGACCACGGTGCCTGCCGCCAGACTGTAGGTGTCACACAGTTCAGCGTAGGCTATCAAGGCATCGTCGAAGGTGATGCTGACCGTTATCCGCTCACCGGCGAGGTACCACGGGCGGTCGGTCTCAAGACTCGCTGCAAATGTACTCACGGCAAGCATCATCGCAGCTGTCAGCGATATGATTCTCTTCATCTCCATACTCCTTCTCTCCTTATTCCTTCTCTTCTTATTCCGACTCTCCTTCATCGTTTTCTTCTTCAACCGGCCAAAAATCGGGTCGTTCGATATAGGCTCCTTTGTATCTGACATCCAGCTGACGTTCGTAGGCCCAGGCCGTCTTCAACGTGCCAAACGAGATGCGGTTGTCATCCCATACACACAGGTACATGCCTTTGTCAACCATCTTGGCGCAAATCTCCTCGTTACAGTTGTCGATCCACAGACGGGAATCTTCCTTCTTCGGGATCTCAATAGAAAAGTCCTTGGCATCGAGGAAGAAGCGGTAATCACTCACATTCAACGAACAGCCCACATAGCCGATCACGTGTTTGTGCGACGAGAGGCAATGGATGTTGGTTGGCAGGGCGGACGGCTGCGGCGTGAACAGACCACCCATCTCAGAACCGGCCTGACGACGGGCCATCTCATACTCGTACTCTGCCTTTGTGATGGCGCGCTGAGAGACCAGGCCGCTGTACATATACCAGACACGCTCGTTACTACGGTCCAGGTCGTACAGCTTGAGTCTCCGGATCTGCTGACCGTCATAGTTGGTGCTGGAGCCAACCATGATCGTCGTGCCTGAATCATCCTTCCATCCCACCTCAGGAAACAGATGGGCCTGATACATACGCCTCATGGATTCCTTATCGAAATACATGTTGGTCGTATAGTCAGCATGCACCTCCCAGGTCTCATCGTAGGTCCACGAATAGTAATTGGCGTGATCGGTCTCATAAGGAGCGTCAGGCGTGATGAGCACGTCGATATTGCTCTCCTCAGTATTCTGCACCCCTACTACATCTGCGACCGCCTCTGTGCGCAGCGGTTTCTGAGGCTCAGACTCATACACCTCACCACCCGTCTCGATATGCAGATAATACGCTACGTCGGGCGAGAGGGCGTCCACCCAGCCGGTGTAACAGCCGTCGGCCTCCTGCAACGTATACTGGGTGCCGTCGTTCCCGTGTATGGATACCGATGCACCCGTCACCTTCTGTGGTGTAGCATAACTGTTCAGCGCCAGCGTGCGCGACAGGGTGAACTTATTCAGTCTGGAAGCACATATCGAGCCTTCAACGACGAGCAGTTCGGAATCCTCTGCAGGGATATCTGCCTCGAATTCCTCAATACAGCCCGACAGTGTTACGCCTACCATGAGGCATGTTAAATTATATAGCCATCTTTTCATTGCCTTAATTAAATTTGATATTAAGTGAAACATAGGGAATGGCTGTGCCAAACACAGAGAGCTTATACCCCTTGATATCCTTTCCCTCGGTGACATAGTAGACATTATAGGCATTCTTACGTGCCAGCGCATTATATACACCGATGGAGAACGATGTGTGAAGGAAGGTGGTCAGCTTATGGGTCGGCTCGATATTAAACGCCAGGTCCAGACGCATATAGTCAGGAATACGGTAGGTATTGCGGTCTGTGTAGTACGGCATATATTTCTGGTTACGCGAGTCGTAATACTTGCCGGCCGGCAGCGTCGTCGGACGACCTGTCGCATAGTTGAAGTTGCTGGAGAAACTGTAGCGTTCGGTAAACTTCAGGTTGAGCACAGCCTTCACCTCATGGGGTCTGTCGTACTCGGAAGAATACCATTCGCCGTCGTTCAGCGGCATGGCCACCCGCTCGTCATCCTGACGGAGCAAAGAGCGCGAGAAGGTATAGCTGATCCAACCGTTCAACTTCCCGAACGGCTTCTTCGCCTGAAGTTCTATGCCGTAGGCCTGTCCCTTGGTCGGGATCACGTCGGTCTCCAGGTGGTGGTTCATCAGCAGAACGGCAGAACTGCGATAGTTGAGATAATCGCTGATATGCTTATAGTAGACCTCTGCCGAGAACTCATACCGTTTGCCGGCTGTCTCATGATAGATACCGGCAGCCACCTGCCAGCCGTTCTGGGGTTTGATGTTCAGGTCGGAGAGCTTCCAGATATCGGTCGGTGACATGATGGAGGTATTCGACACTTTATGGATATACTGGCGCATCGTGTTGAAGCCTGCCTTCAGCGAGAGGTTCTCCTGAAGGGCATAACGGGCTGACAAACGCAGCTCCGGCGCGTGATAGGTCTTGATGATTCCGTCTCTCCTGACGCCTGACTCCTTCAAGGTCTCCTCTGACGGGAGTTCATTGTCATCATAGATATTCACGTCACGGGGACCAAGGGCATTGAACATCGAGTAGCGCAGACCGGCAGAGACCGACAGCTTCTCTGTAAGCGAACGCTCGTAGTCGATATACACGGCGCTCTCCAAAGCCTTCTCCCGCTGCAGCTCATCAGTCTTAATGCACGATTTCTCACCCAGGGGTTCATACTTACCACCCTGCACATTGTAATGCTGTACGGAGAGACCGTATGAGACGACCTGCTTTTCCGACAGACGCTGGCGGATATGCAGCTTGCCCCACAGCTGGTCGATGCCAAAACTCAGCCGGGCCGCCATCGAAGGCGTGGCCTTGTCTTCATTGAAATAGTCGTAGTGGTCGAGTCCGGCGGAAAACGTAGCGGTGACTCTTTCATTCAGGAGGGAGCGCCACTCGGCAGAGAAGTTACGGTTCTGATAGCCGTAGTTATCCTCCGAACTGAACGAGAACTTGTCATTGCTCACGTAGCCAAACACCTTCAGGCGATGCATGCTGTTGAGCTTCCAGGTCAGCACCCCGCCGAAGTCGTAGAAGTTGGCTGTTCCGTTCTTGTAACCGCTGTCATCGGGCAGCTGCTTCAGAATCCAGTCACTATAGGTGGTGCGGCCGTTCAAAAGGAGCGACACATGATCCTTCACAATGGGAATCTCAAGATTCGCCTTGCTGGTCAGCGCGCTGATACTGGCCGAGCCCGTGAGCTTCTGCATATTGGCCTCCTTCGAGGTCACCTTCAGCACGCTGCTGATTCTGCCGCCATATTCCACCGGGACACTCGACTTGAACAGTTCCACATCATCGACGGCATCAGAATTGAACGACGTGAAGATGCCGAACAGATGCGACGGGTTATAGACCGTACCGCCATTGAAAAGGATGAGGTTCTGGTCGCTGGCACCGCCTCGCACGTTATAGCCGCTCGAAGCCTCTCCGACGCTGGTGACACCTGGCAGCGAGAGCACTATCTTCATGATGTCCGACTCGCCAAAGGCCGACGGGATGTTCTTCAGGATCTGGGGCCTGAACTTCTCCGAACCCATCATCATGTTGTTCACAGCCGACTGACGGCCACCCACAACGACAATCTCCGCCAGTTCCTGATCGTCGGCAACACTCGCCTTTGCCTTCTTCACACCAGGCACCACATAGACCTTCGTTCTCGACGGAGCAACCGCCATCGCAACAGAATCAATGTCAAGCACGGGAATACCGCTGATAATGGCACTTTCATCAATCGCCAGCGTATCTTCAGGAGCGTGATAGGTCTTGATCACTACTAACTCCTGACTTCTGTCTCTTGTCTCCTGACTACTTACTCCTTCTCTCCTTACTCCTTCCTTCACAACCCTCACCAGACTGTTCTCCCGCTCATTCTTGGAGAAGGAAAGCCGATTCTGACTGGCAAACTGCTTGATCTGCTTTTTCTGTTCTGGAAAGAGCTTGGCGATATCCGACGCACGCTTCACATGATGCGTCTCTCCGTCGGGAGTCACCAGCGTATAATGCTCTTTGGTGCTGAGAATCCTTAAGGATTTCCTTCCACCAAAGTTATTTTCTCCACTATACACCTTCCACACACTATGGTAAAGCTGAATGCCATTGGTGCTTCCATCCCAAAGCTGAGCGGCATAGCGTGAGTTGTCCTCCGGATCATGCACATACCTGTAGCCGTCCATCTCAAACCAGTCGATATGTTCTTGCTCTGGCAGGCATAACACATTTCCTACGGGAGACAAGACAACAACCCTCTGCAACAATTGGTCGAAACGCAGTTTCACATGATCATAAACCACACCATAGTAACTGACGCGGCCTTCATACATATTCGTATCACCTTTGTAATAAGGGTTGTCGTACCACAATGACAATTGGTACTGTGGTTCAACAGGACCGACATACAGACGCGCAAAATCAGAAGCTGAGGAAAGGCTACGGGTAGCCGCATCCGTGGGAATGTTCTTATCCTGACTCCTGACTTCCTGTACGACAAACATCATACAGACTAATACCGACAAAAATTTACTCATGTGTCGCACAATTTTCTCCTTCTCTCCTTATTTATACAAATACCTTTTGATACTCATTTTCGGCGTCTTCTCAAAAGGCTCGTCCACAAATGCCACCTCGTTGATCTTACTGTAAACGGGTAGTGACTTGTTGGCGGTGTTCCGGATCAATTCAGAAATCTCCTTTCTCCTTCTCTGCTCCTCTTCTGACTCCTGACTCCTGTCTCCAGACTCCTCGGGAATCTCCGGATAAACCAATGCCACTAACCTACCCTTTCGCTCCACGACCAGCGATTCGTTCACGTATGGGCAGCCAGACAACACCGCCTCCAGCTCCTCGGGATAGATGTTCTGGCCGGAAGAGTTCAGGATCATCGACTTGATACGGCCACGGATGAAGATATTGTTGTTTTCGTCCAACAGGCCCAAGTCGCCTGTGCGGAACCATCCGTCGTCGGTAAACGCGGCGGCATTAGCTTCCGGATTCTTGTAATAGCCGATGGTAAGGTTGTTGCCCCGCACCTGTATCTCCCCCGGTACGTTCCTCGGGTCGTCGGAATTGATGCGCAGGTCGTGGACGGGTTTGCCGCAGGAACCAGGCACGAACTCCGTACACCATTCAAAACCCAGCAACGGACAGGCTTCCGTCATGCCATAGCCAACGGTATATGGCAGGTGTATTTTTGAGAAACAATCCTCCACTTCGGGTTTCAGGGCTGCACCACCCATGATGAAGCCACGCACCTGACCGCCAAAGGCGGCCATGATCTTCTTGCGGATAATCTTATAAATCGCCTTGCGGGCCTGGGGGATGGCCGTCAGCCATTTCATCTTGTCCAGGGCTGGCTTGATGCTGTTGGCATACACCTTTTCCATCACCAGCGGCACCGTGACCACCATATAGGGCTTCACCGCCTGCATGGCTTTCAGCAGCGTCGAGGGCGAAGGTGTTTTGCCAAGGAACCAGACCGTCACACCGTCCACATTGGGATGGATGAACTCGATGGCCAGTCCGTACATATGGGCCATCGGGAGCATCGAGACAACCGTCTCCCCGGGCTTATTAGGAAAATGGCTGTTGGCAAAAGCATCGGTATCCGAGATGGCGCCATAAGTCAGCATCACCCCCTTGGGATTGCCGGTCGTTCCGGAGGTGTAATTGATGATGGCCAGCTTGTCCATATTGTCCGAAGGATAGTTGATCTGTTCCTTCTTCAGTCCTGTGGGATATTTCTGTGCAAAAGCCTTCTCGCGGTTCTCCCATGCCTCGACCACCTGCTCGTCACGATGCCAGAGCATCGAACCGTCCTTCACGTTGATGGCAGCCCTGAGGTTGGGCATCTGTCCGGGAATGAGTTTTTCCCATATCTCCTTGTCGGTAAACAGCAGCACGCTGTCGGAGTGATGCGTGAATGTGGAGATGCTATTGTGATGGAAATCAGCCAGTAACGGCACCGCCACACATTCGTTCACGTTGATGTCCCAGAACGTCATGGCCCAGCGCGCGCAGTTCCGTGCACAGATGGCCATCTTGCTGCGCTTGGTAATACCCGCCTCGGTCAGAAAGATCCGGAACTTCTCAATGCTGATGGCTATATCCGCATACGTAAAGGCATCGCCCTCGTAGTCACAGAGTGCTTTCTGATCCCATTGTTGGCGGACGGTTTCCTCCAAGGTCTTCAGATAATGTTTTACCGTTAAAAGTTCTTGTGCCATACTAAAAAAAGATATATGGCTGCAAAGGTACTAATAAGCGAGCGAATAACCAAATAATTTGAGGCTAAATAGAATCCAGGACGTCAATATGGCTCAGTTTGCCACAATCTTTATTCACTTTCTGATTAATCAGGATTCTTTGACGAACTCTTTCGGTAAGACAACGGACTCATGCCTGCCTTTGTGCGGAAGAAGTTGGTAAGGGCAGACTGGTCATTGAAGTTCAATTCATCAGCTATCTCGCTAATGGACTTTTCTGTAGTCTTCAATTGAATACAGATTTCATTATATAGGAAATGCGAGAGATAGCTGAACACGGTGTTGCCAGTGAGTTCCTTGACAACACGTGAAAGATAGGTGGATGTAATGTTCATGCGGTCGGCATAGAACTGTATCTGACGCTCCCGTTTGAAGTTCCTCGAAGCCAAGTGGAGGAATATCTTCAGGATATTGTCCTTATGCTTCAAATCGTGGGTATTGAGTCCATTGCCAGAGATCAGTTCTGCCAGCATCAGCTGGAGGATATGAATCTGATACTTGATAATCTCGCCCTTGTAGAGATGAGGCAGCAGGATTGACCTCCGGATATTATCGAGCGACTGGAAGAAACTGGCCGTCTTGGTCTCGTCAAGATGGAACACTGGGAAAGAACTGAAGATGTCCATCGTGGAGTCATCCCACTTCTGTTCGCCCTGACAGAGAATCTCATCGAAATAGTTTTTTTCAGCCAGCAAATGGAGCGATGAGACCTCTGCAGAACTGTCGCTGAAAGTAAACGAGTCGTAAGGCATCTTCACAAACAAGTCGTGCATTTCCAGTTTCAGTGGACTTCCATTCACCTGATACGTTTCCCATCCGTCCACCATCAGCACGATCATATAGAAGCTCGAAGCCCTGCCTGGGTGTTCGATTCCAGACAGTAGTTCACGATCAGCCAAATTGCAAGCCAGCCCAGGGCCGAACGTCTGCAATTCGTTCGTCACAGCAAACTCCTCCAAGTTGTAAATTCCGCTACGATTCATCCTTTTAGGTTTTCTGGATGCAAAGATACAACATATTATTAAAAAAACAAAATACTATCTGCTGATATTTGGATAATTGGATTATTTTTCTTATATTTGCCTTCGTATATATTAAAACAATAAGAACAACAACTATAAATTTTACTGGCAGAGACGCGTTGTTTCGGATTTTACAAATAATAGGCCGTTTTTTGTAAATGCCACATCAAAAAGAATCCCTAACTTTGCAGCCGAGAAGATTACTCTATACAAAACTATTTATAAACGACATTCTATGGTAACAATCTTGATTCTATTCCAATTGTTTATCGTCCTCGCACTGATCTTCATCGGTGCCAGGGTCGGAGGTATCGGATTGGGTATCTACGGTATGGTAGGTGTCTTCATCCTTGTCTTTATCTTCGGCATGCATCCAGGCAAGGTGCCTATCGATGTGATGCTGATCATTGCCTCGGTGATTACGGCCACGGCAGCCCTGCAGGCCGCTGGTGGTCTTGACTATCTGGTGGGACTCGCTGCAAAGTTCCTGCGCAAGCACCCCACGCACATTACTTATTATGGTCCGCTCACCACGTGGCTCTTCTGTCTCGTAGCAGGTACGGCCCATACCTCTTATTCTTTACTGCCTATTATCTCTGAGATCGCCAAGAACTCTAAGATCCGTCCTGAGCGCCCAATGACAGTAGCTACGATTGCGGCCTCGCTGGGTATCACAGGTTCGCCTATGTCGGCTGCAACGGCTGCTGTGATCTCAACAGACTTACTTGGCGGGCAAGGCATCGAACTGAAAGATATCCTGCTCGTCTGTATCCCCGCCTCATTGATTGCGATTCTTGTGGCGAGCTTCGTTCAAAACCGTGTGGGCAAGGAACTGGAGGATGATCCTGAGTACAAGCGCCGCGTTCGTGACGGGCTGCTCGACCCAGAGGCAGAGGCCTTGGCGATGGACCAAATGGCCAGTAAGCCTGCTCCTCACGCCAAACGGGCCGTACTGGCTTTCCTGCTCGGAGTAATCCTCGTGGTCATTTTCGGCAGTGTACCTGCATTACGTCCTTCGTTCGAGGTTGACGGTGTAGTGCGACAGCTCTCCATGCCTGAGACCATCGAGATTTTGATGATGTCGATGGCTGCCGTCATCTTGTTGGTGGGCAAGGCCAATGTAAAGGATGCCGTCAGTGGCAACATCTTCAGCGCCGGTATGAATGCCATGATCAGCATTTTTGGTATCGCATGGATGGGTGACACCTTCTTCAACGGCAACATAGAGTTCTTCAAGAGCCATATTGCCGACGTGGTGACAACCTACCCCTTCCTTTTCTCCGTGGCCCTGTTCATCATGAGCATCATGCTCTTCTCGCAGGCTGCCACCGTGCGTACCCTCTATCCGTTGGGTATCGGACTGGGCATCTCACCACTGGCCCTTGTGGCGATGTTCCCCGCCGTCAATGGCTACTTCTTCATTCCCAACTATCCGACGGAAGTGGCTGCCATAAATTTCGACACCACTGGCACGACGCGCATCGGCAAGTATGTGCTGAACCACTCCTTCCAGTTGTCTGGCTTCATCACCACCTTTGTCAGTATTGGCATCGGCTATCTGATTATTACATTCTTATATTAAATAACCCTTATTACTAACAATTTAAACTCAAAATGATTATGAAGACAATGCGTTATGTATTCGTGCTTATGGCACTGTTGGTTTCAGTGAACATCGTTGCTAAACCAAAAATCCGTATCATTGCTACTGGCGGCACGATCGCTGGTGTCAGTGAGTCTGCTACCTCTACTGCCTATACTGCCGGACAGGTGGGCGTAAAGACCTTGATCGACGCTGTTCCACAGATGCTTTATATAGCTGACGTAACAGGCGAGCAGCTCGTGAACATCGGTTCTCAGGATATGAACGACGAGGTGTGGCTGAAGCTTGCCAAGCGCATCAACCAATTGCTGAACGAGGAAGACTATGACGGTGTCGTCGTCACTCACGGAACAGACACGATGGAAGAGACAGCTTACTTCCTGAACCTGACAGTGAAGAGTGACAAGCCTGTCATCCTCGTTGGCTCCATGCGTTCTTCCACAGCTATCAGCGCTGACGGTCCTGGCAACCTCTATGCTGGTGTGGTGGCTGCCGCAAGTCCTGAGTCAAAGGGTCGCGGTGTGATGTGCTGTATGAATAATGAGCTGATCTATGCCAAGGATATTATCAAGACGCATACCATCGACGTGGCTACGTTCAAGGCTGCAAACGCTGGTCCTTTGGGCTATGTCTACAATGGTGAGGCCCGCTATTTCAACAAAACAGAGTTCAAGCATACGACTGAGTCTGAGTTCGACGTGGCTAATCTGGACAAGCTCCCGCAGGTGGGTATCGTCTATGGCTATGCCAACTGCTCTCCGCTGCCCTTCCAGGCATTCGTCGATGCCAAGTTCGACGGTATCGTGCTGGCTGGTGTAGGTGATGGAAACTTCTACAAGGATGTGTTTGATGTAGCTCTGAAGGCCCGCCAGGAGGGTATCATCGTGGTGCGCTCAAGCCGTTGCCCGAATGGTCCCACCTGTCTGAATGGTGAGGTGGACGACGAGAAGTATGAGTTCGTAGCAGCGTTGCTTTCGAATCCTCAGAAGGCTCGCGTGCTGCTGATGCTGGCTCTGACCAAGACCCACGACTGGAAGCAGATTCAGGAAATCTTTACGAAGTACTAAGGCAATTGAAAATTGAAAGTCTATGAAAAAGAGTATATTATTCGGAATGATGTTGTGCATGGCGCTGACAGCGAGTGCACAGCAGGACAAGGACGCTTCGGCAGGTGAGGAATCGCTGTTCGAGAAAGTCACGAAGATAGAGAAGAAGCAGGATAATTTCCATTTCCTGCTGAACCTCAACAACAGTTTCGACGTGAATCAGGGCGACGGTGACTTCCAGAATGCCAAGTTCAACATGCGCCAGATCCGTATTGAGGCAAAGGGTAACTTCAACGACACCTTCTCTTTCCGCTGGCGTCAGCGCCTGAACCGCAACAACTCGCCTGCTCCTGACGGTATCGACAATATGCCTTCATCGTCCATCGACGTGGCTGGCATTGGCGTCAAAGCAAACGATTATTTCTCTATGTTCCTGGGTAAGCAATGTGCAGCATACGGTGGTATGGAGTTCGACCTCAACCCCATTGAGATTTACGAGTACTCCGACATGGTGGACTATATGAGCAACTTCCTCACTGGTGCCAACTTCCAGTTCCAGTTGAATCCAAACCATCAGTTGCAGTTGCAGATACTCGACAGCCGTAGTGCCAGCATGGAAGACATGTATGGCTTGGGCTATGATCAATCGAAAGTGCCTCTGGTTTACACCGTTAACTGGAATGGTAGCTTCGGTGGCGTGTTCAATACACGCTGGAGTTACTCCATCATGAGTCAGGCCGAGGGTTACCAGAGCCATTACATTGCCTTAGGTAACGAGCTGAATCTCGATAAGTTCAATGCCTTCTTCGACGTGATGTACATGCGTGAGGGTATCGATCGTGAAGGTATCGTCACAGGTATCGTGGGTCCTAAAGCCGATCAAGGTCATCAGAATGATGCCGAGTATCTTTCGTTTGTGATGAAGGCCCAGTATCGCTTCTCTCCAAAATGGAACGTCTTTGTCAAGGGCATGCTTGAGAACGAAGGCCTCTCAAAGGCCAGCGGCGCACTCGAAGAAGGCAAATATCGCACGGCTTACGGCTATCTGGCAGGTCTGGAATACTATCCGCTGAATAACAGCAACCTGCACTTCTTCCTTACCTATGTGGGCCGCCACTATAGTTACACAGACCGTGCTAAGTTCTATGGCAACGAGGATTACAGCACCAACCGTATCTCCCTGGGCTATATCTGGCAGCTGCCGATGTTCTAAAAAAGTAAAAAGGTAAAAAAGTAAAAAGGTAAAAAGGTAAAACATTAAACAATAAAATTATGTCAGATCAGAAATTCAGAGTAGAGTCCGACCTCTTAGGCGAACTCAAAGTACCAGCCGATGCATTATACGGCGTACAGACACAGCGTGGTATCAACAACTATCACATCTCACGCAAGAAGATGTCGTGGTATCCCGACTTTATCATTGCCATTGCTTACGTGAAGCTGGCAGCAGTAGAGACCAACCACACCCTTGGTGTGATCAACGACGAGATTGCTGGAGCCATCTCTCAGGCCTGTCGTGAACTCATCGACGGCAAGCACCACGACAACTTCCCCATCGACATGATGCAGGGCGGTGCAGGAACCTCCGTGAATATGAACGCCAACGAGGTGATTGCCAACCGTGCCCTGGAGATTATGGGCCACGAGAAGGGTGACTACCAGTATTGCTATCCAAACGACCACTGCAACTGCGGACAGAGTACAAATGATGTCTATCCCACGTCCATCCGTTTGGCAATCATCCGGATGAACAAATCACTCATTGCTGCCCTCACAGGGCTGATCAGCGCCCTCCGCTACAAGGGCGACGAGTTTAAGGACTGCATTAAGATGGGTCGTACACAGCTGCAGGATGCCGTACCTATGACCTCAGGACAGGAGTTTAATGCCTACGCCAACAACTTGGAAGAGGAGATCCTGAATCTTGAGCGCAACGTAAAGTTGCTTCATGAGATCAATATGGGTGGTACCGCTATCGGTACAGGGTTGAATGCCGTTCCTGGCTTTGCCAAACTATGTGCAGCCAACTTGGCAAAACTTACAGGCGAGGCTTTCGTCAGTGCTACTGACCTCGTTGAGGCTACCCCTGACACTGGTGCCTACGTCAGCTTCTCCTCTGCCCTTAAGCGTCTGGCCGTGAAGTTGTCGAAAATCTGTAACGACTTCCGTCTGATGGCCTCGGGTCCCCGTTGCGGTCTCAACGAGATCAACCTGCCCCCAAAGGCTCCCGGTTCTTCCATCATGCCAGGCAAGGTGAATCCCGTTATTCCAGAAGTAGTCAATCAGGTATGCTTCAAGGTCATTGGTAACGACACAGCCATTAGCTTTGCCGCTGAGGCAGGCCAGCTGCAGCTCAATGTGATGGAGCCTGTAATTACCGAGTGTCTCTTTGAAAGTCTTATCTGGCTGAAGAACGCCATCGAGACCCTCACTGAGGAGTGCGTGCTCGGTATTACCGTCAACAAAGAGCGCTGTCTCGAGATGGTAAAGAACTCCATCGGCATCGTCACCGCCCTGAACCCCTACATCGGCTACAAGACTTCTACAAAGGTGGCCAAGGAGGCTCTGGAGACCAACCGCTCAGTTTACGACATCGTACTCGAGAAGGGACTCATGACTCAAGAAAAACTCGACGAGGCCCTCGACCCGAGAAACATGCTTGTGAGCCATCAGTATATCAAGAACTAATCTTATAAAGATTATTAAAAAAACGGGACAGCACAACAGTTGTCTCGTTTTTTTTACTATCTTTGCTGACAAAATAAAATGGTAGAAGCGCCGAATTTCGAATACAAGTACGACCTGGCCTACAGGAAGTCGTTTGCTGCACGTCTCAGTTTCCGTATCATGGGCATTGCGGCAGCGGTCTTTTTGGTGGCCGTGGTGCTGTTCTTCCACTTCACCGGCGACAGCATGACGCTACCGCTGACCCATCAGATCGTGAAATACGGCACCATCGTGTTCATCGTCGGACTCACGTCGCTGTTTGTGTTCTGTACCTGGGCCATCTATCAGATGTCAAGACCGCTGCAACAGTTCGCCGAGTCGGCGGTGAGCATCGCTGACGGCAATCTCGACACCCCTTTGCCGCAGATACACTCGGAGGACGAACTGCTGCAGCTGCGCAACTCGTTTGAGTATATGCAGACCTCGCTGAAACAGCATATCAACGAACTTCAGGCGACCACCGCCAGCAAGGAGCGACTGCAGAGCGAGCTCGTCATTGCCCACGACATACAGATGGGCATGCTGACCACCGTGTTTCCTGAACGCGACGACCTGGATCTCTTTGCCTCGATGACCCCTGCCAAGGAGGTGGGCGGCGACCTGTACGACTTCATCATCGAGGACGACGAACTCTTTTTCATCATCGGCGACGTGGCCGGCAAAGGTGTACCCGCATCACTCTACATGGCCGTCACCCGTACCCTCTTCCGCAATCTGGCAGGCAACTATCAGAGTGCCGCCAACATCATGCGCGAGATGAACCACGCCATTGCGTCGGCCAACGAATCGCTGGTGTTTGTAACGGCCTTCATCGGTGTGCTCGACCTGCGTACCCACCACCTCACCTATTGCAATGCCGCCCACAACGCCCCTGCCCTGATGACCACCGACGGCCAGTGTCGGTTGCTGGAGGTCGAGACCAATCTGCCCATCGGCATTCAGGACCACTACCGTTACGAGGAACAGCAGGTGGCTTTCCCGGAGAACACGGCCCTGTTGCTCTATACCGACGGACTGACAGAGGCGATGTATATCTCAGCCGACGGTAGCCGAAAACTCTTCGGCGAAGACCGGCTGCTGCACGACCTGGAAAAGAACCGTCAGGCATCGGCCATCGAGGTGATAGACTATCTGAAGCAGCACGTCAACGTGTTTGCCGACGGCACGGTGCAGGGCGACGATCTGACGCTGCTCTTCCTACGTCACGGTGCATCGCAGAAGAACAACTCGGCGGCTCCCCGACGCATCATCATGAAGAACGAGATGACCGAGGTAAGCCGTATGCGTGGTTTCTTCCTCTCCGTCTGCCGCGAACACGATATCGACGAAGACACGTTCAAGACGCTCAACCTCGCCATCGAGGAATGGGTGGCCAACGTGATCAACTACGCCTATCCCAAGGGCATCAGAGGCCACGTGGAACTAACGGCAAAGGTGGCCGACGACGTCCTGACGCTGGTCATCAAGGATCACGGTGCCCCCTTCGACCCCACACAGCAAACAGACGTGGATGTGGATGCTGCGTTAGACGCACGTCAGATAGGCGGTCTGGGCATACACCTCGTGAAGGCCATCATGGACACGATGCACTACGAGCGCTCAGCCGACGGCTACAACGTACTCACACTGACAAAAGAATTGAAAAATTGAAAATTGAAAATTGAAAATTGAAATTATGAACATCGAGATTAAAGAACAAAACGGTTCCTACCTTGGAATCCTTACCGGTTGGATCGATACCGCCGAGGCCTCAAAGTTCCTGGAAGACATGAAGCCCCTGATGGTCAATGCCGACAAGCCTATTGAACTTGATTGTGCCAAGTTGGAATACATCTGCAGTCTGGGCCTTCGTGGTCTGCTGCAGCTGAAAAAAGAAAGTGTCGCCAAGGGAGGCAGTATGATACTGACCCACGTTGAGGGCGAAGTGCAGAAGATTCTCGTATTAACAGGCTTCAACAAACTGCTTGACATCCGATAGGTATCAACCTATATGAGAAAAACTATATTGTCGTTAATGATGATCTGTGCCCTTAGTCTATCGGCACAGGTTACCGAGAACCGCGGATTTAAGGCTCTCCTGAATGGGAAGATTGCCGTAGAGGTGTTTTTCCAGACGGCATACAACAATGGTGAGTGGCAGACGGCGGGCTATATCTATTACCCCAAAGCCAAGTCGCCAGCCCCTATCCTGATTGTAAGGAACTGGGGCAAGGAAAAGCCGATCATCTCTGATGAGGAATATGTGTTCGACAGCCGCTTCGAGGAGTACCAGCCCGACGGTGAGACAACAGGCATCATCTATCTGACTTATACCGAGGTTGAGGGCGACTTCCAGATGCTGAAAGGCTCCTGGAAGAATCCTACCACGGGCAGAGTGATGAAGTTCTCGAAATTCCAGGAGATGCGCGAGCTGCCCGGCTGGTGGCCAGGATCTCCGTCGGTCTTGGACGCACCCGAGCGCGATGCGTGGAAATTCCGGTATAAGCTGGAAAACAAGTACGACGAAAACAGAGACAGCGAGTGGATGGACAACATCCACGTGACCTTCGAGGTGAACGGCAAGGAGCATCCCCTGAGTTTCGACGAGCCCCTGAACGGAGCCGTCAGCAGAAAAATGGAAGAGACGCTGAAATGGATTTTCGAGAAGGACATCAACTTCGACGGCATCCCCGACCTGATGGTCTATCTCGGCTTAACCCACCATGCACAGTCGGTCTATAAGGCATTCGTCTGGAATCCTGTCACCCGCCAGTTCTATGATGTCGAGGCGTTTCAGGAGATTCAGGAGCCGGTTATCGACAGTGAGGACAAGACCATTACCAGCCATGTCCGCGATGTCGGAATGCTCTACACCGACACCTATAAATGGAAAAACGGCAAACTGACAAAGATTGCCAGCAAAAAGGATTCACTATATTAAAAAGCATATGAAAAGACTATCATTAGCAATCATCTTTGCCTGCTGCACATTGGCAATGGCAGCACAGGAAGGTTTCCGAGTAGATTACCAGGGCGCACGCCCAACAATCAAAGACTTTGTGAACGCCTATCTCACATCTATCCTCTCCGAAGAAGTAGAGGAATGTGATATGGAGGGAATAGCCATTTATAAAAGTCTGCAACGTGCCATAACCAGTAAAGAAAAGGGACTTCCACTCGATGAGAACGTGACACTTACAATTGACACGAAAAACGGTTTCCTTGTCTATGAGCAAAAATACGAAGATTATTTATCAAGGATAGAGATGTGCTACTGGAACGAGGCTGACGGCAAACACAAGCTCTTTGCCGATAACAGATGGAGTTTCCAGAAAGGAAAGCCCATCCTCGGACAATACGACGGGCTGAGTTTCTTCCGCTACGACAATGCCACGAAGAAGATGGCCGGATGTAACACACCAGGTTTCGACGTGGAATACTTCGACAAATCCTATGCCTTGCCACGAACAGGGAAGGATATCATCGTCACAACTTGGCATGAAAATGGCAAGAAGACACAGAAGACGCTGAAATGGACAGGTAGCGGATTCAGCTATTGATTATTATTTCATAGACTCCTCACTCTAGAGTTATACACTAACAAAGCACCTGAGAATGACAAAGAATCATTCCTCAGGTGCTTTTCCTAACAGTTCATTGATCATCGCCTTGACCTCGTCATTGACACGTTTGAAGTTACGGTTCAGCATCACCTCCTTCTCACGTTCCGAGGTAAAGGCATATATCTTTGGCAGGTCAACATAATAGGATTCTTCCTGTTTGATTTTCTCCATGTCGAAGTTCGTCTTGCAGAAATACTTGGTGGTCTTGAACTCCTCTGACTCCTCAATATTGATACCGTTGAGGGTACTCATATCCGTCGGTGTGAAGTCACGGGCAGCCTGACCGGCCAGCCAACCAGTCGCCATGTCCGCAATCTTGGCGGCAGGCACCAGATAGTCCATCTTCTCGGATATCGACGTAGAAACCTTCTGGTCATTGATGGTAACGGACTTCGAGGTCTGCTTGGCCTTACCGAACACATCATTCTGCGCCCATTCCAGCGTTTCCTTGTTACGGGCGGCACCCATGAAGATGTTACCACAGGTGGTCAGGATCTTCTGCATACCGTTCTTGCCATAGTCTGCCTCCAGCTGCGGCAGTTCCTGAAAGCCGAGGGTCACGGCCACCTTGTTCGAACGAGCCGTACCAATCAGGCGGTCAATCTTATAGAAATACAACGTCGGCAGCTCATCTACGATGATGGAAACAGGAAGGTTTCCCTTGCTGTTCACGCGGGTCACAAGACGGTTCAATATCAATGCATTCAAAGAGCCGATTACCTGTTCCTTCTCTGGGTCATTGGCAATGACAAGGTATGAGGGATGCTTACGGTCAGAAATCTTCAGGTCGAAGTCATCGCCCGTGAACACCCAGTAAGCCTCCGGCGACACCAGACGCGCGGCATTCACACGGAGCGTACCGACCATACCTTCCAACTGATCCATCGCGCCGTTCTGCCATGCCGACTGGAAGGGAGCCATCAGCGACATGATCTTCTCATCCTGCATGAGGATGTCGAACACGTCCGCATACGGCTGACCGAGGAAGGACAGCACATGCGGCATGTCAGAGAACTCACCCGTAATAGTGTCCGGCTCCACGATATTCCCCTCCTCATCCTCATACCAGGACTTCTTGATGAAGATATAATTGCCGTGAATATCCGTATAGCTGAAACCGTTCAGCTCCACAAACATGCCGTCGTTATCCGTTGAGACGTTTCGGCTGGAATAGTCAACGAAGTCCAAAATGACGTTCCCCGCTTCATCGATGGCCTGATAATCATTCCAGTTCCTGATGATGAGCTTCAGTTTCCTGTTGTCCCAAAGGATATAACGGGTCAGTTTCTTGCCGTCCTTGAAACCCGTCGGATGGAAAGTCACGAAGAAATAGATGATAGATGCCAGGAAGTTCTCCGCCGAGTTCTGGAAGAAAGCCTCCGAACCGCCTTTCTTGTCACCGCCCTTATTTAGGGATTCCAGCAGCGTAGCCGCCGTTTCCGAGGCCGCTGCCAAGTCAGGGATATATTTCCGCTGGATCGGATTAATACGGTTGGAGTATTCCACATCCGTAAAGTTCACGATATGGAAGCCACAGTTCTCAGGAAGATGGCCGTATTTCTTGTTCTTGCAGTACTGATAGAAGAGGTTCTTGCCCAGCGTCGGGAACTTATAGTCATACACCATCATCGCAAAGCCCTTCGAAGCATGCTGACGGATGAACGGGTCGATGATGCCGAAGGACTTACCCGAACCGGGCGTTCCCAGCACGATCGTACCACGGAACGGGTTGATGATGTTGATCCAGCCCTTATGCATCCGCTTGTTGAAGTAATACACCATCGGGATATTCACCGAGTATTCCGTCTCGTTCAGCTCCTCCGACTGTTCGAAGGACTCGTTCTCGAAGTTGAACCTGTCCTCCCCCACCTTGTAGTTGTAGTATCTGGCGATAGCGTCACCGCCCTGATGCACCAGCATCGTACCGATGATGGACATAAAGGCATACAGAACCCTGTTGCTTGGCAGACCATAGAGGATGCCACCCCAGGTACCCTGCTGCACCACCACACAGAGGATGATGAGCGTAAAACCCGCGATTATCGGGTACAGCACCATCGTCTTCAAGTTGAATTTCAGGCTCTTCTTGGCCCTTGTACCGATACACGTCACACAGATGCATATCAGCTCGATGACCTTACATGACAGGACGCTGTTGAACACACGGAACCGGGCAATCAGCTCCACCAAAAAGCCGGTAAAGCGGCTCTCAGCAGGGATTGGCAGGTTCATCACCAGTTCCACAATCAGGAAAATGTATATGCAGCTACGGAACATTCCGTATATCTGAAGCTGCTCTTTTGTCTCTTCTACAGGCATAGTATGGTTATATAAAGGGGCATGCGCCGAGAGAAATGCGCACACCCCCAATCGTATAAAAAGATTTTTATCTGATTCTCAACACAGGGCGCACCCTGGCGGGAGTCGTCTTGACGGTCGAAGTCACGAAACCGTTACGAAGACTCACACTATAGTAATACATCTGCTCACTCTCGGAGGAAGCCCCGTCCTGCGAGGAACTGAGATACTGCCCGTCCGAAAAGGCATCACCACCGATGACCTCCATCGCATGACGCACTACAAAGAGGTTTGCCGACAATGCGCGAAGTTCACCAGCAGACGGCAAAGCCCAGCCCGACACAGGCGAGACATAACGCATGACTGCCTCGACAGCAGGACTGTACATCTCCTCATCAGCCAGGATGGCAGCGGTATTCTCCGTTCCGCACTTGGAATAGGCATCATTCGTGACGCTGGCCACCGTACCCAGTGAATCCGTGTACTGGTATTCGCCCAGCTCACGAAGACCGACCACCAGAGCCGTGTCCCTGTTCGTGTAGAACACCACGCCGACTGCCTGATGACAGATGCTGTCATAGCCATAGGGAGAAATGAGCGTGTTGTCAGAGAGAAGGATGTTTCCCACCGACACACGGTCATCATAGATATCCGTATGCTCCTCACAGGAAACGACAGCCACCAGGCACACAGCCATCATGGCCGAAACGATATATTCTTTCATCTTCATCATCAAAAAGGAATTTTAAGACCGACAAGCAGGCCGTTCCTGAAGGAGTCACCATGCAGGAAACCGACCTGATTCTTCTGAGTCACCGACAACTGGACGCGGTTCGGAAGGATCACGTTATACTCGAAGCCGCATTCCAAGCCCATGAAGAACCTTCCCTTCACGGCACCCATCTGAGGGCCGAGACGCAAGCGGAATGTCGAGTTCTTATAGCGTTTAAGGCACTTCTTATAGGCAACGCCACCATCCCAGTAATAGTTCTTGAAGAACGATTCACGGCACACCTTGCCACAGACAGGATCCTCCTCCCAACGGTCACCGACCTCCCCGAAGAACTCCAGCGCATCCGTGTAGGACAGCTCCCGCTCATAGCCCACCGTGGCATTGAGCGTACTGTTGAAGAGGAAGCCGCCGTTCAGGGAAAGATAACCATCCCCCTGACCAGCAAAAGCCGTCGTCACACACAGCAGCGACACTATCATCAAACACAGTTTCTTCATGGCCTGCGGATGTTATAAGGTAAACGTTTCAGCAGGTTCTCATCGAAGCTGTCGGCATTGAGGATGTCCTCATACTCGATGGGGATATAGACCACACGCCCAGATATCTGGTTCTCCGATATCTCCAGACGCAGGATCTTCTCGTTCGGGAAGGTCAGCTTATTGACCACGATGACATTACGGTATGCCCTCTTGAAGCTTTTCGCGCTGTTGAGGGAATAGACAGGCGACAGCTCTATCGTCTGTGAGTTCGTGGCCTTGGTCTCCTTCTTGTCCGTCAGCTTGATACGAAGCTCAGCGATATCATACTTGATCTTCGTCTTGTTATACAGGGAGAAATCAATGAAGAAATAGTCGTTGACCGTATAGATGTTGTTCACCACGGCCTTGATGCCGTACTTGGAAGAATGGATGTTGTTATAGTTCTTCTGGCTGCAGAAGATGGCATAGGCATAGTCTGCCATCGAGCGTTCCGGCATCAGCACATCAGGATTCTTATACTGTTTCAGCTCGTCGATACTGATGTTATAGACGGAGCAAGCCTTGACAGGCCCGCTGGTATAGACCACGTCATACTGAGCCATGTGCCGCTCACCGATGACCGTTATCGTTCCAACCATCTCATTGTTCCGCATACGGCCAGAGGGCTTGATGCGCACAATATTGTCCGCACACTGGTTGCCGACAAGCTTGTCCGTGGAGATGTCCACCAGTTTGATGTTCTCAGGCATGACCACATGGGTAGTCACCTCTTCATTGACCAGAATGATATGCTTGGAGTGATTATAGGTAAAGTCATCACTGTCAAGCTGGCTCCATACATACCTCACCTTCACCGAGTCAGGATTGAAGCCGCCGACCTGCGCAGCGGCAGGCAGGCATAAGGCGCAAAGCGCCACAAGTGTTGTTACTGCTTTCATTTTTATCTGTTATTTATGGATTCATCTGCTGGAGGCATCCGTATTGATCAGATAGACGATGGTGTTATACTTGATCTTCGCCCTGTTCTTGCGGATATTGCCCGAAATGGCACTGGATGCCGACTGGTACATGTTCTGCAGTGCCTGCAAGGCGAGAGCCTCGCCGCTTATCTGGCTGCCATAGCCGCCATCGAGGGAGATATTGCTCTGCATGGCCTGTGCGCCCGCATCCTTCATCATGTCGCGGAAAGCCGACTCGGGGACATAGAAGCCCTCCATGCCGTCGTTGTCATAGACAGACAGGGCCACCTTCACGAACTTGTCCTTCACGAGGATGCTGGTGATGGCAGCCCTCACACGCTGTTGGCCGAAACCCGTCACCGTGCCGTAGAGATACGTACCTTTCTTCAGTTTCACGTCCTTGATGACCACATCATCGAGGAGCTTGAAACGCAGACGTGTCCCCTCATGCGCCTTGGTGGTCTTGTCAATCATCGCCTTGATCAGTGGCTCATCGACCTGTGCCTGCTCACCGATGGTATTGAACTTGTCCGCATTCTGCTCGGACACCTTCTGCACCAGCTCGGCCTTGGGCTTTTCCACCCCTTTCCTATCACCGGTGCCACCACCGGAACCGTTACCGCCGTTTCCAGAAGCACCAGAACCTACACCATCGGAAGAACCGCCGATGCCAAGGGTCTGTTCCAGCACCTTCTGTCTCTCCTTGCTGCGCTGCTGGATATACTCCAGGTCACGAGCATAGTCATCCAGTTCATCCTGACGCGACCCGCCACGGGAGCCATAGCCACCGCGTCCGCCGGAGGAGCCACGGTCATATGCATACGCATTGATATGCTTGCGGGACTCGGCGAGGCTGCGCTCCAGATCCTCCAGTTCCTTCTGCCTGGCCTCACGCTTGGCATTCTCAGCATCGATGCTGTTCAGCTCATGTTCCTTATAGCCAGCCTGCGTACTGTCAAGTTCCTCCTTCTCATTGCCGAGGGCACCGATGGCGGTATAGGCACCGTCCTCACTGAAACGCCTGCTCATCTCCGTCATCTTATCCGTCATCTCCCCGTTCTTCGCCTCAGGAAGGGTCATGTTGATGTTGTCCGTCACCACCCCCTTCTTCTCATCCTCATCGTCACCGAAGAAGTTGGATATCGTATATCCCAGGAATACCAGAGGCAGGAAGATGACCAGAGGGAGGATATACTTCGGCTGTTTGAAATTAACCTTTTTCATGCTTATCTGTTTTCTAAATTATCCACAATAATCTCCAGCTGCCTGTGCTTGATAAGGATCTGGAGGGAGTCATCATGCGTCTTGTCGGGAATCCTGATGAGTGAGTCCAGCTGACGTTTGAGCCTCTGACCGTCCAGAGCCATTCTGTCAAGCCATGCCACCTGATATGCCTTGGCATCCTGAATACGCTGGAGGCCCTGGAACATCGGATTTACGGGAGTAATCCCTTCAAGGATGTTCTCCTCCTTCTCCTCACCGCCGAGGAAAGTCATGGCAGTTCCGAGGACAAGCAGCAGGAACAGGGAGCCGACGGTTATCATGGCCGTCTGGCGCTTATGATTCTCAGCCCACCTGTTGGCCTTCTCCGTCCTTTCACGAACCTTGGCACGCTTGAACAGAGACCAGAGCATCAGCCTGAACATACGGCTGTGCCTTGGCTCACCCTTCCTCTTTCTACCTTTGAAGATACCCATACCTTAATAGTCCAGATCCTTGTTCTCCAGCGTACGCCAGTTGACAATCAGCAGGCCGTGCGGGTTGTTCTCCGTACGAGGCACGTTGTCCAGTTCACCCACCGTAATGATGGAACGCTTCAAGTCACGGGAACGCCGTTTGATCAGCTGAGTGCCATAGTACGTAAACTTCCGTTCATGCTCATCGAGGTCGATGGAGTCACAGATGATGGTACACACGGCAGAGGATGAGATGATATCCGAATAGAAGCCGTTCTCGTCCATGGCCTGCTTCTGTTTCATGGCCGTACCGTCGGCCATATACATTGCTTTGCCCAGCGTCCACTTGATATAGTCGTTGTCAGGCGGCAGGTTGAAGAAATACTGGTGGAAGAGTTGGATGTGCGCCTTGGCCTCCATGACGAAGTTCGCCTCCTGCAGGCTGCGCTCAGCCAAGAATGGAATATCCCCGTCAAGGACGTATATCTGGCTGCGCTCCTCAGTCACCAGCTTGGCACAGAAGAAGATGCATATACCGCATATCACCGTGCATCCTGCCACCGTCGCCAGCACCGTCATCAGTGCCAGCCTTGTCTTTTGCTCTAAACTTTGTATCAGCATAATGATAGATATATTTGTTACTTTGTTATCATATGAGCCGTACCCGTCGTGGCCATCGAGCCTGCGGAGGCAACACCGCCCACAGCACCTACGACAGTACCCGTAGCCACGGCACCGGCCACGCTACCCGCACTGGAGCTTACACCACCTGGGATGAGCCATGAGGCCACCTCCGGCACGAAGCGGATGACGTATGCACCCACGAGCATGCCCATCGCATACATACAGTTCGAGCCGATGCCCTGAAGACCGAGTGCGCCTATCTGTCCCCACGAGGTGACGCTGCCCTTCAGCAGATGGTCGTAGGCTATCAGGTCTTCCTGTAAGTTGTATAGTAGGATAAAGTCTATGTAATAGAGACACATATACACGACGAATCCCCACAGCGACAGCGACAGGTACTTGGAAATCCATTGCGACCATGCGTTGCTCCACGGTGGGACTATCGACATTGCGAACATGATCGGTGCGAACATGGCGAGTATGGTCAGGAAAATCCTCTGTGCAACCAGCATGCCGTAATAGCTCATCTGGAAGATCAGCTCACCGATGAACCTGATAACATCATTTATCCACTCAGACACCTTTGTTTCAGCTGCAACAGCAGCCCGCTGCGCATAGTTATTGATCGTAGAGCCAAGGTTCTCCATGCTGTAGATGAGCTTGTCCCACCAGTGGGCATCCTCACCGATGGCCTGAATCTGCTTGGCCGTCTCAATACTGTCCTGTACCTCCCGTAGGCGGTCAAGGTACTTCGCCTGCTTCTCCGCCACCTTCCGTTCCAGGGCGGCCACCTCTTTGTTCTTCGCATTGGCCATTGCTTTCGTGGTCGCTTCGAGCGACTTCCCGGGAATGGAAAGCTCATTGCATATCCACGAGCTGGAGGTGATACACATCGACAGGGCGATGATACGTGCCAGTTTCATCACGTCCATGGCACGTCTGCCCAGCATCATCATCCAGCACTCATAGGAGCCGACGCACAATGCCAGACACAGGCCGATGATACGGGCATAAGCCACCGTGTCACCGAGAACGGCAGACTTTGGGAAAGCCTCCATAGCAACGAGCAATTTGTCAAGACTCTCGTCTATGGAAGGCAGTCCCATCGTCAGAAGGATGTCCATCGCATCCAAAAACAATCCTGATATCATATAACAACCTAATCTTTCAATAATAGCACTGAGCCATACCCACCAGATGGGCCACGCGGCTCACGATACCCTCCATCTTCGTCTTGGCATCGCAATAGGCCTGCTGCCGCTTGGCATTCTCCAGCTCATAGCCGACACCCTGCCTGTGGATATACTCTATATTCTGGCAGATGATCTCGTTCTCCTTGGAAATCTCGTTCACCTGGTATTTCATCTTACCGCCGCTTTTTGTCATGCAGTACAGAAGCCCTTCGCTAATCCTGTCCTGCATACGGTTGAAGTCATCCTTAAACGAGGCATAGGACAGATCCACGTTACGGTCGGCAGCCCTTGCCACCTCCTCCTTGTGCAGTTCCTCGATCTTCTCATATTCCTCATTGACCTTTTTCACTTTCTGGCGCTGTGTCTCTTCTTCCAACACGCGCACGGGCATGATGGTCTTCACATTGGAATCGCTCTCTTCGAACTCAACTTCCAGGCCGCTCTTGAAGCCCCTCCATCTCCAGTGGAGAGAAGCCCCGCTATAGTCATGATGGAACAGATAGTAATACCAGTCCGGGGCAAAGTCCCATGGGCCGGTCTCCATCGAACGCCACTGTTTCTCCTTCTGGTCGTCGTGCTGTATCTGCGCCCATTGCGCGAAACCCGCTGATGGCACGAGCATCAGCATAGCCAGCATCATCATTTTCGTCTTCATACCGCATTCCATTTCGTTATCAGTCCTTCTGCAATCGCATTCGTCACATCACTGTTCAGGATGTCCCATATATAGTCATGCGCAAACCCGCCGATGGCCACACAGCTGCACCAGAAGCTGGCATCCTCGATGACACGGAGCATCTTGTCAATGCTGGCCTTTATCTGGAACACCATGTTCAGCTTCTCGTCCATCGAAGCCTTCATGATGTTCAGGCCGCTGGCGGTCATGGTGGCATACAGCGTCTTGATGTTCTTGATCTCCCGCTGACAGGCATACACCGCCTCCGTATAGTACCATCCCACCATCGGCTTGCTCGTCACAGTCTGGGACATGGAGGTGGTGAAGTCCGCATATTCATTGATAAGCTTGTACAGACTGTTGGCAGTACCGCTGATGGCGGCTGCCAGCAGGACATACGAGTAGGCATTGCTGAGCTTGCTGTTCAGCGTTGTCCGCACATCATTGAAGTTAATGGTCTTCTTTGTGGCGGCAGACTGCTCACCATAGCTGAGGGCAATGTTCTCCACTGCCCTGTCCTCCGCATGTTTCATGTCCTTGTGGAGGTCTATCAATGCCTCGATGGTCGGCAGATCCTGCGGAAATTCAATGGCATGGCAATTTGGAATCCAAAGAGCCAGCGCAAATACTATAGTAACAATCTTTCTCATACGCCCAAGTTATTCCAGTCATTAACAAGTCCTTCCGCAATATTCTTTCCCGTGAAGTAGGCAGCCCAGGATTCCGGGTCGATGGCAAACAGCACGTCACTGATGCCATTACAGAACTGACAGGTCATGGCCATCACTTCCATCTTGTACTTGATCTGCAGCAGACGCGAGTAGATATTGTTGGCCAGCGTCAGACGCTCATAGCGGTCAAGGAAGTTATAGCCGTCACTCTTCTTGCTCTGCAGGGGGATGTTCTTCGTGATGGAAGAATCCGCGGGGACACTGATCTTCGCATTGTTCACGATGTTGATGAAGTCAGCGACCAGTCCCTGCGTCTCAGCCACCACGTCGGCCATCTCGTTCACGCAGAGGATGTAGTTCTTCACAGGAGAGCTGTTGATATAGCCCAGCACGACTGGCACGTTCCTGAAGATGTCCACCGTCGCGGAGAAAATCTCCGAGTAATACTTTGTTTCTTCCCCGAAGCCTGTGACGTTCTGCATCGACATCACATACAGCTCCTTGATGGTCTGCATCGCTGCCGTGTACTGCATGATTTTCTGCTGCTTGGCATTGATGGAGTCCACCCGTGTATTATGCTGGTCTTCTATCAGGCCCTGCGAGGCAGTGTTCTGCGTCACCGCCTCAGTAGTCCACGGATCAATGACAACCTTCACATATGCCTTTGCCGATGATACCACCAGCAAGGCACACACTAAACTGAAACACTTTAACTTTCCCATAAGCTTACGACTGTTTTTTGTTGATTAACCATATTTGCAAAGTCACGCATACTGACACCCAATTTCTTCCGGTCTTCCTCCATCTGGCGGATAGCCCTCTGGCCGTCATTCTCATAGTAACGGACATACAGCCTGACGGCCTCCTTCTCAGAGCGTTCCGTCGTGAAAGCCCAGCACATCTCCGGCGGCACCTCCACACCATACACATCCGAGTCATGGCCACGGCAGATCCAGGTTTCCTTGAAATAGGGTCTGCCGTCGTGGTTGTTCAGGGAGTTGATGGTGAAAATCTGGCGTCGCTGTGTGTCGGTCAGACCCATCACCTTGGCCACCTCGTCGTACTTGTCCTTGAACTTCGACTGATCCATCAGGATCTTGATATCCGAGTTGGAGATGATGGCCTCCTTCACGATGGGCGAGTCAATCACGTCGTTCAGTTCCTGCGTCACGACACCGGCAATACCGTTGAACTTTCGTACCGTCTTGTAGAGGTACTTGATATACTCTGCCATCGTCGGCGAGGAAATGGCCTTCCATGCCTCCTCAATAATCAGTGCCTTACGTCCTTTCTTGATACGCATCTTCTGAAGGAACACGTCCATGATGATGAGCACGACAATCGGGAAGAGCGTCGCATCATCCTTGATCTTGTCAATCTCAAAGACTATGAATCTGGCATCGAAAAGGGAGCTGTCAACGTCGTTGTTCAGCGTGTATTCCATCTCACCGCCACGGTAGAACGGCTCCAGGATCGACGAGAAGTTGTTGATGTCGAAATGGATCTTCTTCTCAGAGGTTATCTGAGGAATACGCTCCATCATATATTCATAGAAGGTGTTGAACGAAAGGCTCTTCACCTTCATCTTCTTGCGCTGTGCCTCCATCCTCTCGATCTTCTTGTCCAGACGTCTGAGGTACTTGCCCTCAATCAGCTCAGGCATCAGGCGCATCAGCTGGTTATTGGCGGCAGCCTTCTCACCGTCGGTGGCAGCCTTGTCCTGAATCACGGCATGGAGCTTCTCCACCTGACGCTTCACCTTCTCATGGTGTTCTATCTCCTCATCAGTGAAGACGATATCATCCACATCTTCCGTTGGAGTATTCGGGTTGTCCTCCAACTCTTCTATGCGATAATCATCGCTGTATTTCTCTTCGAGTTTCTCCTCATATTTCTGGAACTCGCCGTTCTTCTTATCCTCCAGCATCAGACGTTCACGGAGCTGTTCACGCTCTTCCTGCGTATAGCCCTCAAAGGGATGGAAATACTCCTCATAGTATTCCACGATGGTCTGGTTGATGATCCTGTCCTCAATCTTCGTCGGAGCCTCCTGTCCCTTGTAGATAAGGAATATCAGGGACTTCAGGAAGTTCTTCTTCTCGCCGAAGTTCTCATTGTATTCTTCCTCAGTAATCTTGAACGGGTTCATGGAGATAGGATGTTCCTTGGAATAAGTGATGTACGTACCGCCGTATATCAGGCACAGCATCTCATAGGAGTCACCCGTATCAACGACCACCACATCCGTATCCTGCTCTATCAGCTGCTGGAGGATGGTGTTCATGTTGAAGGACTTACCCGTACCCGAAGAGCCGAGGCAGAACAGGTTGGAGTTGTCCGTCTTCTTGTCCTCACCGGCCTTGCCGGTAATGTCAATGGCCACAGGCACCCCCTGCCTGTCCGTACAGAAATGAGTCAGGGGTGTCTTCTCCGAGTGCTTCATATGCTCCTTGTAGAACATGCAGAGAGCCGTGTCCGCCAAGGTCATGAAAAGATCGTATTCCTCATTGAAGCGGTAGGCATTGCCCGGAAAGGAGTTCTCGAACAGTTCCAGCTGGTTATAGGCCGTGTCTGAGGGAGAGATACCGCACTCATAGAGTTTGGCCTCCATGTAGGATGATACGGGAGTCAGCTTGTCGAACGCACAGCTGACAAGGATATTGAAGTTTGTGTTGACAAGAAGCTTGCTCTCCTTGGCAATCAGATCCAGGACGGCATCGATGTCTGCCTTGGCAATCTTGTTCGAGGGGTCAGGCATGGAGCCGTGACGCTTCGACTTGCCCTGAAGTTTACGGAGCAGCTTGCGCTGGGCAGGAATCTGCAGCACCTGGTTATAGACCACACAGTCAGCATCAGGAATGGCAGTCAGGAATCCCAACAGGTCGGTGGCGATATCATAGCCGTTGACAGGCACCGACAGATACGGCCTCATGTAGGTCGGCAGGTTGATGACATCCACATCCACCAGATTGACGGACTTGACCACATGGTCACCGAGGTTCAGGTATTCGTCCGTGCTCTTGAAGTTCCGCATGGGGAACGCGCCCTTTCGGAACTGGAAGGCCATGAAGCGGTGCAGATACTCATCCACCTCATCCCTGCTTAACTTATGATATCTGATATTCCTCTCTTTCAGGATGTCCACAACCTTGCTGACCTTCACATGGAACTCAGCCCACATCTTCGGGTCATACTTGACGAAGGTACTCTTGACTGCCTCCTGCGTAATAATGATATAGGTCTGAATCTCAGTGAACGGACGGCCCTCGAAGTGTCTGAAATAGGACTCCATAAGATAGGTCATATCCTCTGTCAGTTCATGGTGGTAGAGCTGCTTGCAGAAAATGTCCTGTTTCTGGAGCGCATACCCTTCGCCCAGAGTCTGGACGATATTGTTCAGCACGTCAGTAAAGACCATGTACTGCTCAGGGTCGGTACAGTACTGCTGGACGGGGTTCTCTATCCCGATGATGACCGAGCAGTCACCCTTTTCCGAGAAGAGAACCGTGTTCAGCAGGTTTCCATTTTCATCCTTGATGTCCTGCAGCTGAGCAAACAGACCGTCCAGCGGTTTTTTCTTTCCTAACATATTGGTTGATTAATGTACGTACAGTTCCCGATAGACAAATACACCCTTGTATCTCTTCTTGTTATGAAGACCGCCACGCTGTTTCACATAGATGGTTATAAGACCGGTGATGGCCATTATGAGCATCGCCACGAAGCCAGCCAGCTTTCCCATGATGATGGAGAAAACGATGAATCCCACGAAGGAGAATCCGATGGCCATAGCTGCGAAGGTCAGGAACCGTCCGCGTATTCCCATAAACTCAAGAGGTCTCTGAAGTCCCTTGAACACAGGACTTCCAACATAATTCATTTCCATAAGAACTGTTCCAAATTATTGTGGTTCCAAATCAATCTGTACGGGATCCTTATCCCCAAATAAACACATCAGGGCATTGTATTCTGCCCCATTGACAGACGTGACGGACACATCATCAGTAATGACTGTCGCACTTTGGTTGTCATGCCACCTTATATCCTTCACTGCATCGAGCAGGAATGATGTACCGGCAATAGTGAGGATTCTCCGTTTTGCTGCATTACCCAGGATGCTGATCATTTGTTCATGATATTCTTCTCTCTCCTCACCTGCATCAAGCATTCTTGATACTATACCCAGATACTCTTCACGCCTAAAGTCAAAATCATCGGAAGGCTCCAGTCTCTCCATCAGGTCAATGAAGCGACGGCATTCCAGCATCCTGCCCTTAAGTTCCGTCTTGTATTCTTCCAGCCATTCATCAGACTGTTCCTTGGTCTCAAATATATGCATGTCAGAAGAGGCCTTAAAGAAGTCCTCCTGTCTCCTGTCATAATAGCATATGGCGTGACCCTTCTCATTGAAGATAACGTCAACCTGATCCTGCAAAAGGGTCTCTGTGACTCGCCACATTTCCCGTTTCTCCAGTTTTTCCATAACGATCATTTTAAAAGGAGGAGGTGCCTATCCATGAGACAGGACACCTTCCCCCAATAAGACATTGGGGTTCCTTTTACTTGAAGAACATGGGAAGGGCCTCCGACATGGCGATGAAAGCCACACATCCGCCGATGGTCATCATGACGGTCTTCTTCACGTCCTGGTCTCCATTCTGCATCTTGAAATACACGTTGAATGCGCCCACGAGCACGATGACGGCAGCGATGGCCTTCATCAGGTTCGACACCGGGGTCTCGTAAGACTGGATCTCAGTGGTAGCCTTGGAGAAACCACCGGCACCCTTACTGGAGGCCATAGCATCACTCACACAGTAGAAGCCCATCCAAAAGGCAGCTACATATTTTTGAACACACGGGCTGCAAACCATTCTCTTTGCAGCAGAATAAAGATTTAAGCCGAACTTGGCTACGGTTGAATTGATTAATTGTAACATTTTAATTTTCCATATGGAAAAACCTGCATATTACAAATTAAAGTTACAAGTGGGTGCAGCATGATTCTCCCGAATCGCAGCCATGGATCTCACCAAGGCCCGGTCTGCCGCAAAAGCCGGGAAACGCCCACAATCCTTCTGGGCCAAATTAAAGGTTAAGGTCTATGTATATCTTTTAGGAGCCTTCAGGCAGCCTGTTCATACTCATTCCAGTCATTGACAAGGCCGCCGAGCGGACTGTCCTTCCCCCTCTCTGCCAAGTCATTCAGCATGGGAACGAGGTCGTTTATCTCGATGCCGCCCGTCATCCTCGACAGTTCCGAGGATATGGAGGCCACCAGGGGCTTCTCCTTGCCGTCCTTCTCTACCATTATGGGATGGAACGTCTTTGCCTCGTCGCTGATGTCAATCTCCTGCTCCTCCACCTTCGGGGTCATATCCACTGCCTCCTTGGAGAGGAAGAGGTCGTATGCAATCATTCCCGCGTAGACGAATATATATGAGACGCACAGGAACGTCATGACTGTTGTAAAAC
>JAEEGK010002840.1_pt1 | contig 43418 bp, 23 predicted proteins | sample 8958771 | NCBI WGS metagenome assembly JAEEGK01 (sample SAMN16246547, study PRJNA631951) | gut metagenome | biome: gut microbiome; feature: rumen; material: SC-attached | host: Bos | place: Iran: Karaj | collected 2018-10
TAAACAAAGGAAGATTATATGCTTGCATTACTTCAAGACCTGGTCAAGTTGGAAAAGCTGATGGATATTTGTTAGAAGGAAAAGAACTTGAATTTTATGTTAAAAAATTAGAAAAAAAATAAAATTTTTATTTATTTTCAGTTTTGTGATATCCCATTAAAAGACTAATAAATGGAATTTTTTATTTATTTATTTTTTTTTTGATTGTTTAATTTTTTTGAGATATTTTATTTTTGAAAAAAAATACTATTTTAAAAATTTGTTTCAAGGAAATTAGGCTATTTAAATATGGATAATCAAATTAATTTGAGAAGTAAATTAATTAATTTCTTAAATAAAAATTGTAAAATAAACCAAAATTCGGAAGAAGCAATTTTAAAAATGAATTTAATAATAACAAATTCATTTAAACCAAAAGAAGAAAATATTAATGAAATAAATAATAAAAATAAAGAAAAAGAAATCTTAATTAATCCTTCCCAAACATATATAAAAATAAATGATGCATTGACAAAAATTACTGAATCCAAAAACTCATTTCAAACTCTTAATAATAATATAGATGTTTCTTTCAACAAATTAACTTCAATATTATCTTCAAGAGATGAGTTACAAAAAATACTAAAAGAATTTAATACCAAAACAAAAGATATTCTTTCTTCAAAAGAAAAAATGCAAAAATTAATAAATTCAATAAATTCAATTTATTCAATTTATGAAGAAACTTTATCAATTCAAGCTTTTTTAGATAATAATTCAAGTGTTTTAAAATATCGTTTTACGTCAGATTATGAAAAAATATTAAAAGGAATAAATTTTTTTACATTAAATACACAATATATTCAATCACAAAAATATTTACAAACATATAAAACTTTAAAGATTACTGCAATAAATAAATATTATGAATATATTGAAAATTCTTTTAATACAATTAAAAAAGTTGATAATAATTTATTACTTCCTCCTGATAATGAAAGTTTTTTAAGTGAAATTTTATCTTTAGATGAATTAAAAGACTATATATATTTTTATTACTTATTCCCAAATATTTCAAAAATGAAAGAATTAATTAATTTTTTTGAAAATAAAATTAAATATGATAATGATATTCTACCAACTCAACAAACTTTAAAACAAAAATATATTCAATTGAGAATTGACAAAGTTTATACAATTTACAATTCATTATTTGAAGAAATAAATAAAAATTTTAATATTGATGAAAATACGAAAATATTTAATAATAATATAGCATCAGAATTACATAAAATAATACTTCATACTTTCCTTGAAATATTACATTTCGGAGAATTATTTCAACATGAATATAAAAGAGATGTTTATATAATTCAAGAATTTACAAATTATATTTATAATGGTTTATATGATAATATTAGACCTATTATAGTTTCTATTGTGTCTTTAGAAGATTTAATCATTTTATTTGATGCTTTTTCAAGTAATACAGGAGTTTTTTTCATTGAAGTCAATGAAGATAATGGTGAAAATAATAATAAAATCATTGAATTTTTTTATAATTTTTTCAATCAAAAAATTTCTAAAGAAAGGTTAACTAATCAAATTTTAATTTTTAGAAAATTTTTAGATATTTCTCAACATTTAATTAGACCTACAGTTTTACATTTAATCCAAGATATACAAGAAAAAATTTATTTTAAAGTATCTATTCATGTTAAAAATAATTTTAATGAAATTGAATATGATTTCCCTTCCTTTGGTTTATTCGAAGAAAAATTAAATTCTAACAGTCAATATAAATACTTTTCACTTTTTCATTATTTTCTTAAAAGAATTGTAATTTTATATGAAATATTCAAAAGTAAATTAGATGATAAAATACTTAATCAAATAATCATATCATCAATAGAAACATTTATTTCAATTTTGAATGGAGAAATTCTAAACAAACAAAATTTAAATTATGAATTTCAAATATATATTATTCAACAAATATTATTATGTTTACAAATTTTAAATGAATTTAAAATAGATACAATAGAAACTGAAATAGATATTGACTTTCATTTTATAACAGATATGTTTAAATCAAATTATAATTCTATTATCAATGGGCAAATTTCTGTTGGTGAACTTTTATCAAATTCAACTGTAAAAATTTTAGACAAAACAAGAGATTTTAAAAAAATTTTGTATAATAATTTATTAAAAAGTTATAAAATGTTTATTAATTTGACAAATGAATTTATATTTGGAAGAGTTATCAATGATTTATATCATAAAATTATTAATGTTAAAGATGATAAAGAAAAAGCCAAAAATATTGTTAAATTATTAATTCAAAATGAAAAAGAATTTCAAGAAAAAATTCCAAAAATTGAAGATAATAAAAATATTGTATTTCAAAAATTTAATGAACAAATTATGTTAATTGATAATTCAGTGTATGAAAAAATTGAAAAAGTAGTTAAAGAAAATATTTCAAATATTAAAAATAATTATAAAAAATTTTTAACTGAATATTCAGATGAAGATAAAGATAAATTAGAAAATATAAAAAAATTATTTGAAATTTAATTAAACAATCTTATTTAAATAAACACTTTTATTCTTAAAATATATTTTACAAATATTATATTATAATCCATCAAAAGTAATTCTTTTTATAGTAACTAATCTCTGTAATTTTCCTTCTTCTTCTTCTTCTTTTTCTTCTTCTTTTTGTTTTCTTTCCTCTTCTCTAATTCTTTCTTCTTCTTGAATTTGTTGAATATTTTCTTCTTTATAAACTAAATAAGTATCTAAAATATCATTTAAAGTTTCAGGATTTAAAATAATTTTTTTTAAATTTTCTTTTTCCATTTCTCGAGTTAATAATAAGAAAAAATCATTATCAATAGAATTCAATCTTTCAGGATAATTTTCTTTAAAAAAATATAAAACATACTTTTTAAATTTATCATAATCAATTAATTCTCTTCCTAAAATTTCATTAGATAATTTTTCCATATCTTTTTTACTTAATTCTTCTTTTTTTGGAAGATTAACAATTTCAATTTTTTTTTCAACTTCTGGTTTTTCTTTTTTAATATTTTCCCATTCACTAGTGTCTTTTTTATTTTTTATTGGTTCCACTTTATCACTTTCCCAATTTTTTAAAATTTTCTTTGTTTCATAATTGGAATTTATAACATTTATAATAGGTTGTTTTTCTTGTTTATATAAAGCATTATAATTTAAATTTTTAATTTTAATTTTTTTATTATAATTCCTTAAAACTCTCATTCTAGATAAATTTGTTAATCTTAATTGTGTAAAATGATATCTTTGTTTATGATTAAGAGAATCTTTAAATTCTTTTGTGAAAACAATTGGTAATTTTTTAGATTGTTCATAATTTTTTGGTTGATCACTATTTAAATGTTTAATTTGTTTTTCAGATAATGATGATATAAATAAATAAAAATTCTTTAATTCTTCTGTATTTGCTTCTCGTATTATTTGAGGTTCATAATCTGTATTTAAAAAGTCTGCTAATAATTTATCATCTTCGGCATCATCTATTTTTGTTCTTCTTTTTAAAGTTGAATTAGCTGAATTTAAATTATTTGAACTAAGAAGTGAATTTACTTTATGTATATTTGATGTATTTTGATTATTATTAACTTGAATTGTATTGTTTTGACTTTCTGATGATATTGTATTTATATTCTCATAATTTTTTTGTTCAATAAATTCACTTAAAATGCTAATTTTTTTTTTTATTGAATGATATTTTTCAATATCAGATTTAGATTCAATTGTTTTCTTTTCTAGAGAATCATTAATATTAATTGAATCTAATATTTCAGAAGCTTTTTCCAAATATGAAAAAGCAGAGGAAAAACATTTTGATTCTATTTCAATTTCTGCTAAAGTTTCATATATTTCACAAAGAGAAATATCATATTTTTCTTTTATTGAATCTCTTTTCATTTTTAAAGCACTTTCTAATCTTTGTTTTGCGAGATCACATTTATTTATTAAATAAAATATTAAACCACTATTATAATTTGCACAAATTAAAATATCTAAAAGTTTAAAATCCCTTGTTGATGAACTACTTTTATGAATTATTTCCTCATATAAAATATGAGCTTTTTTGAGTCTTCCAGTTCCAAGATATAAATTACCTAATAATAAATAAGTATTAAATATAATATGTTTATTTCCTTTAAAAACTAATTGAATCTTTTGAACAAAAGATAATACATATTCTTCATATAAATGATAATCTTTTAATGAAAATGCATATTTTGCTATACAAATATAAGTTTTTAATGTTCTAAAATATATATCTTCACATTTTTTTCTTAGTGCTTTATTCTTTGCGTTTTCTTGTTCTCCTAAAGTGAGAATTATATGTTCTGTAACTCTTGAATAATTATATGTTTCCATTTCTCTAATTAATCTATTCAAAATTCTAAAAACTTTATCTTTTGATTTAATAAGAATATAAATATGAATATTTAATAATATATTTGAAAAATATTCTTCATAATATAAATATGAGTTTATAAATTCTTCAAGTCTAAATTTAGATATTTTTTCTATAGAAGAAAAATTTATTATTTTTCTCTTGGATATAAAATCTAATAAATTATTAATATTTTTCTTTACAAGATTTGAACAATATCTTAAAGCATTAATATATGCATGCTTTTTTAAAGCTGTAAAAATATTATTTCTATCAGATGTAAAAGTATTCTTATATTTAATCAAATTTAATTTAGTTTCTTCTTTAAATTTTCCTAATTCTTTAATAATTTTATTTTTTCCTAATGAAATAGAATGTTTTTTTCTTGGAGAAAGTGAATGTGGGGCATCTTCTTTATTTTCATTGTTATTATTTGTATTAATATTTAAATTAGTTTTATTATTATTATTAGTTTTATTAGTAGTATTATCAGTATTATTATTTTTATTATCAGTATTATCATTTGAATTTACATCATTATTATTTTCAATGACTTTTGGACAATTTTTAACATGATTTTTCCATTCAATTTCATGAATTGAGGGTGCTGAACAAGAAAAAAAATTTTTACATAAATTACATCTGAATTTTGCTTTTCTTATACAATTACTGCATAAAATTGTTTTTTCATCTTTTTCATTTCTATCTGAACTAGAACCTATTTTAAATACATCTGGTTCATATAATGTTGCTTCACTTGATATACTTTTTGAAGATATTGGAAATTTTGCTGATATTAAATTCATTATTGTTCCTGTCCTTCTGTGTTCTATATTATCAGCTCTAAATTTAAAAGCATCAGTTGAAGATAAAAAATGAGTGGTTGTATTTAATCTTTTTATTTTTATTATATGCATTTTGTTTTCTGATAAAATAAGATAATTATTTTTGTTTGAAAAATTAGAATTTTTTTTATCGTTCAAATCCAAAATTACACATTTTGCTGAAATTATTCTCATACTAAATTTATCATAAATTATTGTGTCTCTCGCACGATGAGTATTAATTTCTATAATTTTATCTGGAAATGCTAAAAATATTGTATAATTATAATAATTTAATGATATTATTGAATTAGTTTTTATTTTTCCTTTTAAATTTAAATCTTTTATATATTCTTTTTCTTTAAAGATTGAAATAAATTCTTCACTGTTTGCATTTGGAAAATAATAATTTTTATCTATAGAATAAATAAACATTTTTTCCCCGTTTTCAAATATTAAAATTGAAAATTTAAAATCTCTCATATTATTTGAATGATTGTGAAAGATACAATGAATATATGAAGACAAAAATTTTTGAATTGAATATAATTTTGTCCATTTTTTTTTTAACAATTCAATCATATTTTCAAGATTAAAAGTTTTAAATTTGAGTAATTTATAATAAATTGAATCTTTGCAAAAAATAATTACAAGATAAAAAATCCCATCTAAATAATTAAACATTTTAGAATAAAATATATCAGTAATTTCAATTTTAAAATCAAGAATTAAAACAGTATTAAATGAAATATCATCTTTTAACTTATAAATTAAATATAATTCATTATTTATTGATAAAAATCCAAAAAATAAATCATCAACTTTTTCATTAATTCTTAAACAATCTTTTGATTTTTTGTCTATTGAAAGATTATTTAAACTCAATTCTTTTATAAATTTTACCTGAATTTTTTCAAAATTAAAAGTATAAATTGTTTTTACAGGATTCTCATTTGCATTTGAAATTTGAGTGAAGAAAACATTATTTATATCAATAAAACAAAAATTTGATATTGGAGAGTCATTTTTTAATTTAATGATTGATTTAAATACAGCAAAACTACTTCCATAATCACATTTAAAAACAAATAATTTTGGAGTTTTTTTTAATTTAATAAATAAATAATCTTCATAAACAAAAAAATTTTCAAATAAAGAAACAAATACTAAATTATTTGAACTTTGATATTTTGTGTTACTATCTAAGTTAAATGAAAAATAATTTAATAATCCAGCTTCATTTAATAGCTTAAATTCATCCATTATAATTTAAATTCCGAACAAAATAAATTAAATTTAAAAAAATTAAAATAAATTTGAATTAAACACTTTTTTAATAAATAATTTACTTTTATCAAAAAAAGACAAAAAATTTAAATAAAAATACTATAATTAATTAAGTTTGTTTTGAAAATTAATAATTTTAACAATTTATAATAAATATATTTATATACAATTTTATTATTAATTCTTACCTTTAATCTTCAACTTTTAATTCTTTTATAATAATTGTCATATCAGGAGCATAAGAATGAGTTCTATAATTAGATTTACTTTCAGAAATAATACTAGAAATACTTTCAAGTAATAAATATTCATTTTCTTGTAAAATACTAACTAATCTACTTGTATTTAAAACATTATTTATTCCATCTGTACAAATTAATAAATAATAATTAGTAAATTTTTCTAATTTAAAAGTTCTTATATGTGGAGTGGATAAAATTCCAATTCCTTTTCCAATTTGATCACCTAAACTTCTAGTATTAATTAATCCAGGAAAAGATTTTCCTTTAACAAAAATTCTACGTTTATTTTCTCCTATTAATTTTCTTATTTCTCCTCCATTCTCATAAATTCTTCTAATTTCAAAATTTATTTCTTTAGGATTTCCTGGGTTATCAACTATACTATCATTTAGATTTTGTGAATCTTGTTCATTTGAATCACAGTTTAAAATATCATCTGTAAAAATTGAGTCATTAAAAGTACATTCAGTAATATTAAACTTAGAAGGCATTCATTTATCTGAATTAAATATTATTGATAAAACATTCCCAACATTAGAAAAATATAACATATTTTTTAATTCTAATAACTAAAGTAACTTCAACTCCACTTAAAATAGGGTCATAATTACCATAAGTTTTTTCTTCTCTATTTATAATTTTTTTATTCACTTTTTCATAAAGTTCATTAAATTGTTTTTCATACTCTTTAACAAAAGTATTTTTATCTATATTTACAATAGTTTCAAAAATAACATCTTGACATATTTGAGCTACTTTATTTCCAAAAGTATCATGTCCATCAATTACACAATAAGCTTCAATAGGTCCACTTAATAAAACAAAAAATTTGTCTTGATTTACAAATTCTGATTTATATCCTTTTCTATATCCTGCAGCAATTGAATGATTACTTGATTTAAATGATAATTTTTCTGTTTTTTCTTTTAAATTTTCAATAACTGATGTAAAATCAGAATTTATGTTTAAATAATTTGTATATAATAATAAATTTGATTGGGAAAGAAGTATAGAACTTTTTTGGTTTTTTTGAATTATGTTGATTAATTATTTCATTCTCATTATTTTCTTCTTTTTTATTTTCTTCTAAATCACTGTCATTCGTTTGTGTTAAAATATTCGATGATGAAGATCCCATAAATTATTTTTTAATTTGTTTTATTTTTATTTAAGGTTATTAAAAATAAAATTTTTCAATTTTTTTTAATTAAAAGAAAGAATTAATAATAAAAATGATTGAAATGTTTTATAGAAGAAAATCTTGCAGAGATTTTTTGAAAGTTTATTCTGAAGAATTATATAAAGATCTCATTCCTGATATTTTTGAAATTGGAGTTCTTAATTTATTATATAGTTTTAATAAATTGTTTTATACTAAAGAAGAATTAAATGAAATAATTTCAGAATTAAAACACAAAGTTTATTCTAATGAGCCTGAATATAAAACCATTCAAAAATTAACTTTATCAAAACCTTATAATTTTATTGATGATGATAAGAAATATAAATTTAGAAAATATTATGGAAATTTTTCTTCGAAAGAAGATGAAATTTACCCTAATTGGTGGTGGGATGTAAAAGATGAAAAAAATAAAAAAAATGAAGGAATCCAAACTAATTTTTTTTATCCTGAAAATAATTATCAATCAAATTATTATAATGACAATTATAATCCAATGATGTATTCATCACCTGATATAAGACGAGACATTTATTTTAACGGTTATAATAATTATAATAATAATAATAATTATAATAGAATAAATGATTATAATTCATATTATAATAATAATTTAAGGTATCAATCAATTAAAAATGAAAATGAATATTCAAGAAAAAGAATGATAATGAATAAATTGTCGAAAGGGAAGAAAAAAAAGAGCAAAAAGAATGAAAGAAAAATTAGAAATGATAATAATCAAAATTTAATTAATTCTCAACAAGATAATTTACCTTCTAATCGTCCTGTAAAAAAAAAAATTAGTTATAAAATTACTTACAATAAAGAATTAAAACCTGAAAAAATTGAAAAAACTGGAAAAAATATTGATTCTTCAGATACATATAATAAAAATAATAATTTGAATTTTAATGATAATCCTAATAATAACCAAAATACTTTTAATAATAATGAAAATACAGTCAATGAAATACAAGAATCTCAAAATTTAAATTTTGCAAATTCTCAAAATAGTAATAATAATTTACAAACTCAAAGTCAAAATAAGGAAATGCTTTCTTCAATGAATATTTCTGAAGAAACCAAACACGCAGTTCAAAATAATTTTATTGAATCAAGTGGTTCTTTAATGAATAGTCAAATGAATAATAATTTACAAAACTCTCAAAATAATTTTAATAATAATGATGAAAATATTAATCAAGGGAATTAAAATCAATAATTTTTTATATTCATTTTTTTTTATTTTTGAATATTAGTTTTAAAACTTTTTAAGATTTCAATTAATGAATAAAATAAATAGAGTAATATATATATTTATATCTATTTATAATTATTTATTTAAATTTATGATTGTATCATTCATCATATCAATAATAATATATTTAAATTCTTGTCTTTTATTTTTTTCTTCAATCAAATTGTTTTCATTATTTACTCTAATATTTTTAATTTTGTCTAAATTTAACCTTAATTCATTTTCATTTTTATTTTTTTCAATTTTATCATTTATTTCATTTAAATTTTCTGAAATTTCATCTTTTAATTTATTTATTGAAATATTGAATTCCTTTTTTTTCAAATCTAAATTGTCATTTAATGAAATAATATTTTTAGAATATATATTAAGATCATTTAAAATATCTTTTTTTCTTTCTTGATATATATTATCATTATTTTTTTTTAATGTAATAATATTTTCTTTAATATTTGAAATATTTTTGGTAATTTTATTCTCTAAATTTACTTCTTCTTCATTTAATTGATTTCTAATTTTTGTTTCAATTGAATGAATACTTTCAATTATTTTACTTGTGGTTTTTTCATCTTTCTTATTATTATCTTCAAGAATTTGTATTAATTTATTTGAATGTTCTTTTAATATTTTATATTTCATTTCTAAAGTTTGTATTGCTTCTTCATATTTTGATTTTAATTCATTAAATTTCATCTCATAATTGTTTTCTTTTTCAAACTTTTGTTTGTTGTCTTTTTTATTATTTAAATTATTAGAATTTGATAACAAAGAAATTTTCTTTTTTAAAATATTTATTCTATCATTATATATTTCCATATAATTTTATATTATTCAAACAAATAATTAAAAAGTTATTATTCATTAAATAACTTTGAATTTTTATATAACCAATTTAATTGATTTGAAAATCTTTTTTTACTTAATCATAAATTCTTTTAAATCATTAATGATTCTTTAAATATAAATTTAAACACTTTGACAATTGATGTTTAAATTATATTTTTTAATATTCCATTTTTATTTTCTTTATATTATAAGGATATTCAGTATTATCAATCATATTATCTAAATTTTTACTTTTTGGATAGTGATGATAATATTTTTTTTATTTGCTACAATTAATTAAAAATATTTCATCATTTAAAATTTTTCTATGAATTACACTTAAAGATAAAAATTCACTAATGATTCTTGTAATATTTATTTAAATTTTATTATATATATTCAGAAAAAAAATTATTGTAGAAATGAAAAATAAATTAATATTTAATGATTAATTTTAAATATAAATATTTTACTTTTTTATTTTCTGTAAACTTTATTTAAGTAGATTAACTCCTTCATTAGTTAATATTTTTTTCACATTTAAAGTTAAATCTTTCCTAAATTCATTAAACATTCTGATATCAACTTTAGTCTTTAAAACAGTTCCATCTTCTAAAGTAAATATAAAATAAATTTCAGGAGTTAATATCCTATTACTATAATGAGAAGATATAGGAACATCAATTATAAAATCAAAATTAACAATCTTACAAATATTACTTCCTTTGTTATTTTCTTTTAATGGAAGATTTTTTAAAGAATTGACTGGTTCAGGTTCACTAAATAAAACTCTTTTAGATTGTATTTGTAAAATTTCTTTTATTTTTTCATTTAATAATTTAATTGATTCATTTTTTCCTTTTAATAATTCATTTTTTAAAGTATTTTGAAAATGTTCATCATCAATTGGTTTTGTTGAACTCACACTATTAAAAAATCTTACAAAACAAGATAAAACTTGTGAATATTCTTTACTTTGAGAAAATTGTTTATTTATAATTTTTTCTTTATAATAATAAAAAGCTTGTTCAATTATTTGAGTAGTTGTATTATCATCAATACTATATCTAGTAATTGGATTTAAATATTTTAACATTTTTATTTTTTTTAAATATTATTTTTTTTTTTGTTTTTATTGATTAATTTCTATTAAATGTGGTTTATTCAAAATTTAAATAATAAATGAAACTAAAAGAACATTCCTCACTGGTTTCATCATTAAATCAAAAAATAAAGAATTCAAAAATGAAACTAAGAAATAATATTAGAGCCAGAGAAATATTTAGAGAAATTGATAGAAATACTTATAAAGATTTTAGCAAATTAATAACAATCTCAAATAAAATAGTAACACATATTAGAGATGGAAGTAATATTAATAAAGAATTCAGAAAAACAAAGAAAGATTATGAATTATTTACTCATAATATTATGAATAAAACTATTTATAGTGATTGTAATAATTTAAATAGAAAAAGAATTTTATTTGAAAAAGAAGAAGCTCAAAAAGACATTAACAATATTAATTTTTTAATTAGAGTTTTAAGATCTGATGTTTTTCCAAAAGGAGTTATGGGGAAAGAAAAAAAGAACAGTTCTATTTTAGATTATTATAAAGAAAATTATATTAAAAAAAAAAAAGAAATTTATCGGACTAAAAACAATTCATTTGGTTCAATTCAAGATATTAGAAAAAAAAATTTTAAAATGTTCTCCCAAAAACTAATACAAGATAATAAAACATTACAAAGAAATATAAGTGATTATTTAACTTTTACTCAATCTTTTGTAAATATGCCTAAAAAAACTTTAATAGCTTCAAGAAGTCAAGAAAATTTAATTAATACTAGAATTAATGAAATTCAAAATAATATTGAAATGTTAAATTATAAAAAAAAATTAAAAAAAAACTCAAATGAGAATAAGAAATCAAATTATATTAAATTTGAAGGTTTATTAAAATATTCTAGATCATGTCATAATATTTCAAAAGATAAAAGAAAATTTAATAATAGTGAAATTAACACTTTTTATAAATTAGAAGATTCAAATCAAGCAATGAGTAATACTTCTAATATAGTAAAAAAGTTGATGAAATCTAATATAAATTTTCCAAATAGATTAATTAAAAAAGAACAGAAATTTAATTCATTAATCGATAATTCTCTTCCTAAAGTTGAGGATTATGATTTAATAATAAATAATATTATAAAACAAAAGAATAGAAATAATAAACGAAGAAAAACAAAAATTGAAAAAATTAGAGAAAAAGAAATTAAAAAAGGAAATAAATTTTATAATTCTTTAAATGAAATTTATAATGAAGAAAATATTAAATGGAAAAAAGATGAAGAATTAAAAAAATTAAAATTAAAAATTATAAAGAAAGAAAGAGAAAATAATTTACATTTTTTAAGACAAATTGAAAAAAATAAAAGATTTATATCTAAATTTTCTGATCCTTATAGTCAAAGAAATGGATATAATAATTATTTAGAAGATTTTTCAAATATTTTAGGAAGGAATTTACTGAGTAAAGAAGATATTTTCCATTTAACTAGAGATTATTTTTCTTATAAAAAGAAAGAAGAAAATGAAATGAAAGATGAAATTGATAAATTATATAATGAAAAAAAAGAAGAAGATGAAAAAAATTATATTAAAGAAATTCATTTATCTCATAATGAAGATGAATTATGTAAGAATGGAAAAGATGTGAATGGAAATGATATTAATTATCAAATTGGATATAAAAGTGATTCTTATTTAAGTCCAATTATGAAAGATAGAAAAATAAATCAATTGAATACAAATACACATTATTTAGAATTTTTAGAATCAAAAAAAATATTAGAAGAAAAAAATAAAAAATAAATGTAAAAATAGTAAATAATTAGTCTTATCTGATTTTATTCTTATATTTTAGTTTAAAAATTATTTCATTAAAAAACAAAAAATCAGAAATTTTAAGTTCAATCATAAATATTTTTAAAATTTGAATAAACGGATGAATTATTTGTACTTTTAAATTTAATATTATTTTTTGATTTTCCATTAAAAAAGCTGTAACTTTCTTCTTCTTCAGAAGAATTTTCTTCAATGTTTTCTTCATCGTCATCAATTAAATGAATGGATAAATCATTATCCTTATTATTATTATCATTACTATTTTTTTTAGATTTAAAATCATTTAAAACTTCAACTTTAATATTCTTTTCAATAAATTTAACAATTTCATAATTACCATTAATTAAAACTCCTTCATATTGATTAGAATTTTTTTCAATGATATCTTTCATTATTCCATCAATATAAATTTTTCCTACTTTTTTATTGCAAATTGGACAACAATATCTTCTTGTATTTTTTTGCATATTTAAAAAAGTTTTTAAATCAAAGCATTGAATATGATAACATTTCCATCCTCTACAAGGAATTTTTATATTATCAATATCAGAAAATGTATCAATAAATGTAACCTGTTCTAATAGTAATTCATTTGGTTTAATTAAATCTTTTAATTTATTTATTTCACTAATAAATTGTATATTTTTGATTATCTCATTTATATCTTCTGTGATATTAATAAAATCTAAAGAGATAATATATTTATCATTTGTAGTTTCTTTTGAATTAAATTTTATTTTAATTGTGTTTTCTTCATTTAAATTAAAATAACTAAAAGCATATCTATACTTTTCATTAAAAGGATTTTTGCCATTTAAATTTGTATTTAATTTGAAAGGTATTTCTTCATTAATTTGTCTTTTGAAAGTGTCATTTACTTTATCAACTTTATAAACTTCTTTTAAATTATTATTAATAAAAACACTGATTTTATCAGGCCATTCTAAACAAAAACCATCTTCTGTCAATTTTAAACATCTTAAAAGTAAAATATCATTTTCTTGTGGATAATACATATGAAATATAGTATCATCTAAATAAAGTTTTAAATCAATAGAACTTGAATAATTTTTTTGAATTATTTGAGGAATAAAAAAATGATATTTTATTTTTAAAAAAGGGTCAAAAAGTGATAATTGACAAAAGGGACATATATAAGGAGTATTTTTATTTGAAGGATGAATACAGTCTATGTGCTGGTAAAAACTACAATTATCACATTTTATTAAATTTGTTTCTGTTTCTCCCCATTTTAAATTATTTATTGGTTCATTTCCACATACACATAAAATTTTTTCTTGCATTTTTTTATTAAAAAAACTTTTAATCCTAGTTTTTAATAATTGGACAATTTTTTAAATATTTTAAAAAATATTTTTTATTTGGATAAATATTTTAATTGATTTTTGTTCGAATAATAAGATGTATATTTATAGATTTTATTGAAATTTGTAATAAAGAAAGATAAAAAGAGAAATTTTTACTGAAAAGTTGAAGAAAAAATCAAACATTGAGAAAATATATAATCGAAAAGGAATATAAAATTAAAAAAATTCAGGATAATATAATAATTATAAAAAGGTTAATAATTTAGATAATTTAGAAAAGGATAATAAAATTTATAAAAATTTGATACTAAAAATAAAAAAAGAAAATTAAATAAAATAGTGTAGAAAAAAACAAGATGTATAAAAAATAGGGTGAACTTGTTAATTAAAAAATAATTTAAGAATACAACTAAAAAATATTAATATTATTATTTTGATTTTATGATTTGAAAAAAATCACTAAAGGGACAAATAAAAATAATTGATTAATTAATTGATAATTTTAAATAATAATGAATAAAGATTATATGTTTGGAAAAACATCTTATTTACCCAAAATTCAATATAATCAATTAATATCAAATCAAAACTATCAAAACAGAGTTAATTATTTAGAATTATCATTAAACAATAGAAACCCATTGTCCCCGTATTACAATTTAAATAATAATAATGGTTCAATTGGTCGAAATTCAAATTCTTTCAGAAACACATTTTCTTCATCAAAAATAGGTCATTATTACCCTTTATCTTCATTTAATTTAAATAATGATTATAATAATTTTACCCCAAAAAGATTGGAAAGAAGAAATCAATCATCAAATCAAGATAATTTAAATTCTAATCAATTTTATCATTTAGTAAAAACAAATCCAAAACTTTTAAAAAATAATAATCAAAATTATCATAATCAAATATCATCATTTACTTCCTCTTCTCCAAAAAAGAAAGTATCTAACCCAACAAAATCTAAAACATTTTCAAAAACTTCATATAAATCTAATGATAAGAAAATATGTCCATTATGTAAAAAAGAAATTAAATTATATGTATTTAACTTCCATTTTTCAATTCATCCAAGTCAAATTTTGCCATGGTTATATTTAGGAAGTTATAGAAATGCATGTGATAAAGAAGAATTAAAAAACTTAAATATTACTTATATATTAAATTGTGCAGTAGAATGTTATAATCATTTTCCAAAAGAAATTAATTATTGTCATTTGAAATTAAATGATTTACCGAATTTTAGAATTTTACCTCATTTAAATAAAGCTATTTCATTTATTGAAGAAGCTCATAATAAAAATGCAAATATTTTAGTTCATTGTCAAATGGGAATATCAAGGAGTACTTCTTGTGTTATTGCTTATTTTATTAAAGTTTTGGGTTATAAAACTATGGGAGCTTTACAGTTTATTAAAAAAAAAAGAAAACAAGTTATGCCTAATTTTGGTTTTTTAGAACAATTAGTACAATTTGAAAAAAGTAATTTAAATTATAAACCTCAAAATATGAATTAATTGAAAACAAAAAATTTTTATTTATATTTATATTTTCTTTGTATTGAAATATATAATTTGTTTAACTATTTCTCTAATATTTATAATATCCTAAAAAAATAAATTATTATTTATTTTTTATTTGATTGAAGAATTTGAATTATTTCTTCATTTTTAAAGTCTAATATTAATAAAATATTTTTAGCAATTTCAATCTCATTTGTTTTGAATATAATATTAGAAAATAAGTTTCTAATAATTTCTTTAATTTTTTGAACTTTATTTTCCAGTTCTCTATATAAATTTTTCAAAAGATTTAATTGATTTTGATAATTAATAAATTCTTCATTAAAATTTAAATCATCATCATGTTTTTTATACTCAATTCTTTCAGATAATAAAAGATTTTTATCATTATTATTTATTCCTTTTTTATTTAAACCACCCTTTTGAATTTCTTCATCAATAAATTCACTTTTATTTTTTTCATTAATATTTTTTAGTAATCTCAGATTATCTTGTTGCAATTTTTGATTTCTTTTTTCAGAATCATTTAATTTGCTTAGAACTAAATTAAATTTTTCAATTGGAATTCCTTCATTAATCATTGTATTATTTGTATTTTCTTTGTTTAAAATTGAAATTCCAGCTAAATCAAATGATGAATTTTTTTGTAATACTATTTTATTTTTTTTATTTATTTCACTTTTAAAAGAAGTTTCTCCTTCTGGAATACTATTAGTACTTCTTATTTTATTTAAATTATTTAATTGAATATTTAAATTATTTATTATATTATCTTTTTCTTCTAATTTTGCTATTGTGTTTTTAATTCTTTGATTTTCTTCATCCATTTCACTAATAAATTTATTATATTTATCCAAATTTTTCATTTTTATTTTTTCAATCCAAAATAAATTATCATATTTATTTAAAGTTTGTAAATTAGTTTGTTTTGGTGCTAAAAGAAACCATTGAAGATTATTATAATTTTTATCACAAATTATTATATGAGTTTCAGGAGAATAATTTTCATTTATATTATTATTATCTAAATTTTGTTTTTCATTTTTTAATTTATCTAATTCCTTTTTGATTAATTCATATTCACCTTGAATTATATTTATTTCTACTTTTTTATCTTCTTCATATTTTTCTAATTTATTTTTTAATTCTTTATTCTTTTTTTCTAAATTCTTGTTTTTTTCTTTTAATTCATTTAAATTATTTTCATAATATGATTTTCTTTCTTCGAAAAATCTTATTTTTAATTCATTTTCTTCACTTTTTGATAAAATTTCTTTTTCTTTTAAAACAATAATATTGTTATTTTCTTCATTTTTTTCAATTTGTTTTTTTAATCCAAATATTTCTTGATTTAAATCATTAATTTCATTCATTTTTTCTTCTAATTGTTGTTGGTGAGTTTTTTTAAACTTTTGTATTTTATTATTTAAACAATGATCACTTGAAAAATTTCTAATTTTTATTTTATCAGATTCTTCACTTAATTTTTTTTCTTTTGAAAATTGATTTTTTAATTTATTGTTTTTATTTGTTAAATTATTTATTTCAAATTGAAGTTTTAAAAGTTTATTTTCAAGAACTTGATTAATTTGAATTAATTCTTTATTTTTTTCAATTAATACAATTTCATTTTTAGAAGGTTCAGTTGAATTATTTACCTGAGATATATTTTCTTTTTTTGGAGAATTCATTTTTTGATTTTTTAAAAATTTTATCTCATTCTCAAGTTCATTTATTTTAATTTTCATTTCTTGATTTTTGTTATTTGATGTTAATATTTGATTATTTAATTCTTTTTTTTCTTTTTCTAATTCTTCATTTAATTTTTGTAATTCAATAACTTTATTTATTTTTTCATTTGAATTTTCTTTGTTTTTATTATTAGTAATATTTAATTCATTCTTTTGAATTTCGAATTTTTCTTTTTTATTTGTTTCATTACTTTTTTTAATTTTTTCATTTTCTTTTGTTAATAATTCATTTTGAGAAGCAAAAATATTTAATTGAGATTTTAATTCTATAATCTGATTTTTTAAATCGTTTTTATTGCTTTCATTTTTCTTTTTTATATTTAATGAATTTTTCAAATTTAAATTTTCCTTTTTAATTTCTTGTATTAAATTATCTAATTTTTCTTTTTCTTGTTTTATATTTTTATTTTGATTTAACATTTCATTATTTGAATTATTTAAATGATTGATTTGAATATTTTTATTATTTATCTCAGTTAATAATTCAACTTTTTCTTTTGTTAAGAAATCAATTTGTTTTTTTAAATCATCATTATCATATTCAATAGAAAAGAAATCATCACTTTTCTTATGAAATTTTTTGTTTTTAATATTTTCTTCTTTTTCTTTTAATAAAATAGTAATTTTTTCTAATAAATCTTGATTTTCTTTTTCTTTATTTGAAATAATCTCTAAATTTTTATTTTGTTCTTCATTCATTTTTTTATTTAATTCACTTATTTTTTCATTTAAATCTTTATTTATTTTTCTTAAACTTATTATTTCTGAATCATCATTATTTGATTTTTTCAATTCTATATTATTTATATCTTTTTTTAATTTTTCAATTTTTTTTTTTTGATTATCTATTTCTTTATTTAAATTTTCATTTAATTGTAATAAAGAATTTATTTTTTCTAATAATGATTCTTTTTCTTTTTTAATTTCATTTAATTTATTTTCTTTTTCTTCATTTATTTTATTTGTTTGACTTAATTCATCTTTTATTTTTAAATTTTCAATTGTCAATAAATTAATTTTACTTTCTTTATCAATTAATTCATTTAAATTTTTATTTTTTGATTCATTTTTTTCTTTTAAAGAATTATTCAATTTATCATTAATTAGTTTATTATTTGTTTCATTTAACTCAATGATTTTCATTTTATCATTTTTTTCTTGTGGTTCCTTAATTATAATATCTTTATTTAAATTTCCTTCCTCTATTTTTTTTGATAAGATAATTGATTTTTTAAAATCTTCAATTTTAATACTTTGTTTAGAATATAATTCTTCTATTTCTGAAACTTTTAATGCAGAATTATTAACTGCATCTTGTAATTCATTTAACTTTTCCATAAAATTGTTATTTGTTTGGATTAAAATTTCATTGTAATCTTTTTCTGATTTATATTTTTTTTGTAAATCATTTATTTTATTTAAAAGAGATAAATTTGAATCTTGTTTTATTGATGCTAATTTTTCATTTTCACTTTCTAATAATTCTTTTTCTAAGGAAATTATTTTATTCTTTTGTGTTAATAGTAAATTATTTAATTTTTCTATCATTTCTTCTTTTAATAATATTGTCTTTTTATTTTTTTCTTTCTCTTTATTCATTTTATTTTTATGTTTAATTATTTCATTTTCTTTCATTTTTATTTTTCCTAATAAAGATTCATTTTGTTTTTTTAGATTTTCGATTAAACAATCTTTTTCTTCTGAATTTATACTATTTTTTCTAACTCCTTTATTTTTATTGTTTTGTAATTTCAATTTTAATTTTTCTATTTCTTTTTTTAAATTTGAATTTTCTAAAATATAATTCATTTGTTCACTTAAATTAATTTCATTTATTTTTTCATTTGTATAAAGATTTTTTTTAATTAAATGATTTTCTTTTTTTATTTTTAATTCTGATAAAAGTTTCATTAATTCTTTTATTATTTTATCTTTCTCATTAATCATTTTTTCTAAAATTAAATTTTTATCTCTTTCATATTTTATTTGTTTCTCTTTTTCAATTAAATCATTTTCTTTGTTTTTACACTTTTTGTTTAATTCTTTAAATGATTTTTCATATTTTTGATTTGTGTCCAAAAACTTATCACCTAAATTATTATATTGTTGATTTAATTTTTGATATTCATCTTTCGATTGAGAATTATCTGATTGAGTATTTTTCATATTTTTTTTTTTTATTTTTTCAAAAGTTTTTCCTTTTTCCACAGAAGAATAACTTTTATCTGAAGTTATTCCTATCTCATTTGACAATTTATTATTTTTATTTTCTAATCTTAAAATTTTTTTTTTTAAATTTTCAATTATTTTTTCATTTTTTTCATTTTCCAATGTTATTAAATTATTTTCTTCATATAATTTTTTAATTTTTAAAGAATGAAATTTTTCTTTTAATTGAGTATCATTATTTATTATACTTTTTGCTTGTTCTCTTAATTTTTTCTTTTCAATTTCAAATTTTATTTTTTGTCTTTAAGATTAAGGGAATTATTTAATATATCATCTTGTATTTCTACTAAATTTTCTAAAAATTTTATTACATTTAATGCTAAATCAAAATTTGATTTAGTTAATATTATACCATGATGAAGAAACTTTTTTTTTATATTCATTGAATTATTTTTTTGATTTGATGATTCTGATTTACTTCTTATTTTTTTTGAATTAGATATATTTAAAGAAGTATTATTAAAATCTAATGTTCTATTAATATTAATTGTATTAAATTTTTTCTTTGCTGAAATATTCTTTTTATTTTTTGTTTCTATATTATTTATAATTTCATTTTTCTTTCTTAATCTTGTTGTTTTCATTTCTTTAAATAATTTTTTTGCTTCATCAAAAAAGCCATTTAAATTTGTGTCAAGATAATTTACATTATTATCAATTTTTCCTTTTATTTTTAAAATAGATTCTATTCTTTCAGGTAGAGACTCATTTTTTGAAATTAAATTATTCGAAGAAATATCATTAATAATGTTTTTTGAAAATAATAAATCATTATTTAAATTTGTTAAATTATCATTTAATTCTGATATTGTTTTTTTTGTAATTTTAAAATAAGATTTAATTGAATTTGATAATTTATTTATAATTTGAACAAACTCATCATCATAAATAACATTTGCTAAATTAATTATTCCAGTTGAAGATGTATTTTTGTTAAAGTAATCATCTCTTTCATAAAACATTTATTTTAATATATATAATTTACATTAAATAATTATAGAAAAAAAATCTACATTATATAAATTATTTAACGTCTGTTAAATAAAATATTACATTTGTTCCAACTCTAATTTGAAAAGAATTTAAATAGTTTGCTGTATTTAATAACCCCATACATTGAATTTCATTAAATAATTCATTTTCATAAGGAATAATATCAATATCAAAACTTGAAAAAATATTTTTTGGAATTTTTCCAATATTATAAGCAATCATATGGATTTTATAATAAATAAATTTGGAAATATCAAAAGAAATACTGTTAATATAGAATTTTTTCCCAAAAATTTTTTTAAACTCATTAATTAAATTAATATCTTGAATTTCTAATTCACTTCTCCATAAATGAATCATATTTTCAATTTCACAAGCTCTTAAAGGATCATAAGGATAGGAATTACCAACAGGTTTTTTTTCAAACATTCCATAAGAAACTTCAGAAAAAATTGGTTTTGTCCATTCAATTGAATTAGGATCAATTGGACCATTATTACTATAAATCACAATATCTATTTGAAAAAAATCTCCTTTTGAAAATGTTGATATTGGTGAAGTATAACTTAATCTTTTTGGATGTTTCTTATATGATTCTAATTCTGAACTTATCCATAAATTTGTTACTTTTTTCTTTTTTATATCTATCTTCCAAAAATTATTATATGACTTTTTATTGACTTGGAAATTATATCCAAATTCTATTGATTTGTTCAATTGATTTGTTATTATTTTACATTCAATAACTAAATTAATGAGAGAATATAATTTTTTATTTTTTTTAAATTGTTTTTCAATAAAGTAATGATTTTTTATTTCAAAATGTTGATTATAGATTTTTGAAAAGGAAATTATTGAATTTTCAAATAAACCGTTAAAAACTAAATTTATTTTCCTTGAAATAAATTTATTTGTGTGTAAAATTAAATCATTATATATTTCATAACAAAAACTTAATAAACAATATAAAGCTTTATCATTAAGTTTTAAAAAAGATTTTATATTTATTTGCTTTATTTGTTGATTCTCTTCTCTTATTTTAGAAATGAATTTATAATTTTTATTTTGATTCTCAATATGAGATTTATTTATTTCTTCATTTATTAATCTATTAGAAACAATATAAGAAGGGTTTTTATTAAATAATTTTAAGAATTTTTTAGTATTAAAAAAATCTTTTTGATAAGGTGATATTAAATATATATCATTTTCATCTTCATTATTTTCACTTAATTTATTATTTTCAAAACTTTCATTTTGTTGAATATCCGGAATTGAATCAGAATCTTTTCCTATAAAATCTCCAGATATAATATTTTTTGCTTTAAAATTTAACTCTCTACTACTTTCTTTTTTAGTATTTGAATCAGAATCTAAATCGAAATCATCTATTTTTTCTTCTTTTTTTGAATCAATTATTGGTTTTTGATTGGGAATTATTTTAATATTATTATTCTTTTCAATTATTTGTTTTATATTTGAATTAAATTTTTCTTTAATTCCTTTTGAGATTTTTAATTTATTTAATATTGTTTTTTTATGATTTTCTAATTTCTTACTTGATTTTTCTTCTGATAAAAATAAATTTTTATTACTTCCTTGAGCACTATTTGCGTTTGTTGATTTTTGAGCTGAGTTATATTTATAATTAAAATTTAAAATTGAACGTATATCTTTATTATTAGTTTCAGATAGTTTTTTGTTATAAAATACTTGACTTTGATTAATTAATTCATTAGAATTATTATCATTTGATTCACTGATTAATCTTTTTATATTATTATTATTGTTTTGTAAAAAATTAAATTTTTTTAATATTCTTTGTTTATCATTTTCAAGCTCTTCTTCTTCTGTTATTGTTGTAAAATTTAATTTTTTTAAATCAATGCCTTTACTAGAAATAGACATTAACAATTAAAAGTGTTATAAAAAATATTTTAAATCTATAATAATTTTTCAAAATAAATTAAAATAAAACTAATAATTTGAATAATTCAAACTTTAAAAAAAAATATTTTTATAATTAATTTATTTCTTATTATTTAGTAAAGAGTGTTTTTTTTTGTTTTTTTTTTAGAATTATTTTCAAAAGGAATATTTTTAACTAGATTAAATAAAAACTGATAATCAGGATTATTCATAATAACTTTTTTACTATCATTAAAAAAAATATTTTACATATGATATGAAGTAACTTTAATTTAATCATTCTTTTTAACAAAATTTGAACATTCTAATAAAAGCTCCTTTATAAAATATTCTAGTGATTTTGCTATAAATATAAAAAATATCATACATATTACATAAGGAGTCATATTCGCAATTTTTCAAATTTTTTTATTATAATTTTTTTTACTTTAATCAAAGAAAATTTCAATTTTGATTTTTTTTTCTTCATTTAAAATAAAAATTAATTAAGTGATTTTGGTAAAGTATATATATATTTATTTATAATTAAATGTTTTATAATTTCTCCCAAAAAAATAAATATTATTATAATATAAAAATACCTTAAAATACCTTTTTTATTTTAATATGAAATCAATCACTACCTCATTTGGTAAATTAAATTACGCTTGAATGTGATTTCTGATATAAAATTTAAATACAAAGTATTCAATAAAATACATTAATAAAATCAATATTACCTAAAATAATATATTAAATAAATTCGATTCTTTTTTCTAATTGAATAAAATCATCTCTATATTTCTCGTCTAATTCTAACATTGAATATAAAATATCTGTAAATTTAGAACTATATCTTTGTAAATATTTATTCAAACTTCTTTTGATTAAAATGTTATCGTTTAATTCTCTTATTTCATAAAGTGAATTAAAAGTTAAAGTAGATGCAAATAATAAGCATAAACCAAGTGAAAAAACATCACTTTTGAATGTATTATGTTGAGTATATTTTGAAATAGTTTTTTTTTTTAATGAATAAAATAAAATAGGACTCATATATAATTCAGTTCCTCTTATTGTTTGGTTTATTGTAGATTTATTATTACTTGACAAATTTTTTGCTTCTCCAAAATCAGAAATTTTAAATGAATTATCTGGAAATAATAAAATATTTTGTGGTTTAATATCTCTATGTGAAATATTATGTCTTTGTAATTCTGCAAAAGTACTAACTAATTCTGTTAATATTCTAAGTAATTCATTTTCAGTATAAAATTTTTTTTGTTTACTTCTTAAAAGAATCTCTTTTTCCCAATCTCTACATGCAATATCCATTAAAACATAAATGACAAATGTAGTTTTATCTAATTGTTTAGTTTCTATTCCATAAATTTTCACTAAATTTAATTTATATTTTGATAAAGAAAGTAACATTTTATATTCTGATTGAATTGTATTTACTTCTTTTATTGAGTTAGCAACAATTTTTTTCATTGCATAAATTGAATTATTTTTTCCTTTTACTTTATATATTTTTCCAAAAGTTCCTTCTCCTATTTGAGAAATGATCATATAATCATCACTTGAAAAATTTTTTTCTGTGTAGCTCGTTTGATAATTACTGTTAGTGAAATTTGTATTACTTGTATTATATCTTTCACTCAAAAATGGAATTTTATTATTATTATTTATATTAACATTTAAGTTTAAATTTATATTTATATTTGATAATCTTTTTTCTAATTTATAAGGACTTAAAGATTGATTTATTTTTAATTTTCTATTATTAATTGGACTCATTCCTGAAGAATACATTTTTATTAATTTTTTCCTTTCATTTTTTTCTAAATCAAATTCACTAATTTCTTTTTTATTTTCTTCATAAATATCACTATCTTTTAAATTAAATTGTATATTTCCTGATGAAAGTCCTCTATCATAAAAATTATGAGAAAAAGGAATATTATTTCTAAAAATAGCTTTTTTAATTTCACTTATAGAAGAAAAACTATTAAAATTATCACCTAAATTAATACAATTAGAATTTTTTCTTGAAGTATATTTCTTTAATTTTACATTATCAAAATTTGATTTACAAATATCTTCATTAAAATAATTTTTAGAATTAACTTTTCTTGCACTTTTTGTAATTCTTCTTTGTAAATTTATTTCATTTTTATAATCAATTAAACAAAATCTATTTTTACAAATAGGACAAAACCATTTGTGAAATTCATAAAAATTTAACATATGACATTTTCCACAAACAATAACTTTTTTTCTATTTAATATACCTTCAAATAAACATCCATTACATTCTTTTTTATGAATAAATTTGATTTTTGATATTTCTTCTCTTTTAATATTACAACAAGGAATTATTTCTGGTTTTGCTTCAACACCATTAAATATAGTTTCTTTAATACAAATTGAAAACATTTTAAATTCAATAGGATTATAAATTTTAGCATCAGATGAAAATTCTTTATTACAAATTATACAATTCCATTTAATTAAATTTTGAGAAATTTCAATTGAACAATTTTTACAATGTAATTTATTGTTTTCTAAATTTAAATATAATTTTTTTTTACACTTATAACATTTCATAAAATCATTCATTAGTGCATTACAATGATAATTAGACCAAGTTGCAATTTGATATTTTTCTTTTAAATTATTATTTATTCCTGTATAATATTTGCAATTGCATTTTTGACAATATAATTCTATTAAATTTGAATGATATATTTTTTTACAAGATAAACATAGTAAATATTCATTTTTATTTAAAATAAATAAATTTTTTCCACATGTATGTATTGGTTCTTTACAATAATTACAATGAGGATAAAAATTATTTCCTGTAAATTTTTCACATTGAGATATATTATTTATTGAATCTATTAAATATTGAATTTTTTCATATTCTGGTTGATAATATTTATTATCTATTATTTGTAAAATTTTGCTAATTGTTCCACTTGGTAAAATCATATTTTTTGAAACCAAAGAAATTTGAATAAATTTTTCTAACGTTGATATAAAATTATTTTGAGGAATTTCTAATATTTTACTAAATAAATCATTATATTCTTCAATTGCTATTCGAAAAATAATTTGTTCGTCTTTTGATAAATCCATTTTTTCTTCAATTAAATCTTCTTTCTTATAATTCATATTAACGACTTTTTATTTGTATTATTATTTTTATAAAAAAAATAAAATTAATTCGTTTAATTATTTAAACCGAAATCAATAAAATTATAAAATAAATATTATTTTATGATATTGTAGATGAAATATAAAAAAAATAGAATATAATACATCAAAGCTAAATATTTACTACATTTTTTTAATGATAAATTAAAATAAAAATTATAAAAATCATGGAATTTAAAATCAAAGAAGAAAGTTCATTTTTACCACATGATTTAATAGATGATATAGAAAATGATTCCTTAGATTCAACAGAAGAAATCTCAAATATAATTAATAGACCAGAAGAAATTAATAAATTCAATATTCAATTTAATAATATTCATGAACAAAATTTTAATCATTATAAATCTTTTTCAAATTTACCTTTTTTAACTTATTTCCAAAATTTTCAACCAGAAAAAAATTCTAATTCAATTCCTTATGTAAGATCAATGGATGATATGCAAAATAATATATATATAAATGAATATCAAAATTTAAATTTTTTTAATTATAATGAAAGATTTAATTTTAAAGATTTTTTATTATTTAATAAAAATAATTTGTCTTCTTTAATTATGAGTTATTCAGGAAGTCATTTTCTTCAAAAAATTATTAATCATATTTCAAAAGATGAACTTGATTTATTATTAAATTTAATTATAAACAATTTAAAAGATATCATGTGTAATTCATATGGAAATTATTTTTTACAAAAAATAATAAAAAAAAGTGATTATGAACAAAGAATAAAAATTTTAAATGGAATAAGTAAATCTTTTATTGAAATTGCAAAAGATATTTCTGGAAATCATTGTATTCAAACTTTAATTGATACAATAAATACAAATGAAGAAGAAAAAATAATTAAAAATTATATTATCAATTATTTAATGGAATTATCTTTAGGTACGAATTCCAATCATGTTATTCAAAAATTAATTTCGGGAATGAATGAAAAAAAAAGAGATTATATAATGAATTTTATTCTTCAAAATTTTTTTATTTTAAGTTTAAATTTAAATGGTGCTTCTGTTGCCAAAAAATTCATTTCTGAATTAAAAGATGAGAAAATTATAAAATTTTTCATTTCTCAAATAGAAAAAAATTATTTTAAAATGTGTGAAGATCAATATGCAAATTATGTTATTCAATATGTAATTGAAATTTTTGGTTATTCAAAGTGTAAAACTATTATAAATTTAATTTTAAATAATTTTTTAATTTTCGCAGTGGAAAAATATCCTTCGAATGTCATTGATAAAGTTATTATTGAAATTAACGAAAATGCTCCATTTGAATTTTATAAATTAGTGAATTATGTGTTTACTGAAAAAAATTTTAATATTATAAATCAAAGTAAATTTGGTCAATTTGTTCTTATAAATATAATAAAATTAATTCCTCAAGATTTTAAAATTATTATTAAAAATCAACTTATAAATAATTTAAATAATTATAGTAAGGTAATTAAAATTATAAATTTACTTGATTAACAATTATGATAGGTTGGTTATGAAAATATAGTTTATATAATACATAATTTCATTTAATTTGAAATAAAAATTTATAATAATAATAATAATAATAAAGATTAAAATAATTTAGAAATATATCAAGATTTATATATTAAAAAGAAAAATTTATTAGGTTTTATTTATATAATTTATTTAATATAGATATAAAAAATTACTAATTAAAAAAAAGATTAAAAAATTAAAAAAATTTTAATGTCAAAGTATTTATTATCAAAATATTCATAAACATAGGCAAAATATTAAATGTTTACATAATTATCTAATAATGAAAATTATATCTAATTCCTCCAGTTGTAATATATCTTTGGGAATTTGAATTACTTAAATTATTATTTCCTACAAAACTTCTTCCAAAATTAAAATAAGCATTGATATCATTTTCATTATTACTATTATTATTATTTTGTTTAATATCAACTCCTTTTCTTAAAGAAAAATTAGAATTAACATTATTATTATTTCCAACAATATGACTATTCAATTCTAATTCTTTTTTTCTTTTATTAAATGAACCATATTTATTATGTCTAGCTCTAGGAATATAAATGTTATAAGACATATTTTGCTCTTTATCAATACTACTTTTTCTAGGAATTTCCTTGTTTGGATTTGTATTTAATAATAAAGGTCTGGATGATTGATTATCTTTATTTATATTATTATTAGTTAAATTATTTGATTGAATAGGACCTATAGATGACATTTCATATTTTGGATTTGGATTATTTCTATAATTGATTGTATTTGTAGTATATTTATAAGGTGTTTTGGCTGAATGAATTAAAGCTTCAGAATTTCTTCTCGGATTTTTTACAATTTCAGCATTTTCTTTAAAAGATTGATATGATATATTTATTGGCATTACATTTTGACTGTTTACATTAATTAAAATTGGTCTTTTTTGAGAATTTGAAGTATGAGGAATAAATCTTTCTTGACTTACATCTCTATTATATTTATTATTATATAAACCATCTTTATTATTTTCTTTTTGTTGAATGAGATTTTCATTATTTTTTCTTAATTTATTTTCTAATTTTTGATTCATTAGTGTTTGATTCATTCTTCTTAAATCATCTGAAATTTGATTATGAGAGTTATAAACTTTATTTGTTATATTTGAAAGTGGAATTGAGGTTACTTTTTGAGGAATAATTTCACTTTGATTTATATCCTTTTTTTCCAAATGGTTAAAATCTTTCAAAGCAATAATTAAACAAGTAATATTATCAAAGCTTTTTCTACTCATTGCACTTTTTAAAATAAAATCAACAATTTTTCCACATTGAGTATGAATATTATTATTTTCTTTAATAATTTGACTGCTATTTTTGAAAATTTTCCAAGCACAATCAAAAACATCTTTATTACTTAATTGATCAAAAATTCCATCACAACCCATAATGAAAAAATCAATATTATCCTTATTTAAATCAAAAGAGTAAATTTCAGGTTCAGCAATAATAACATAAGGATTTCCTCCAAATCTAGTATTTTTAGCTTCAACATCTCCAATAGTTCTACTTACTGATAATCTTCCAGGAAAAACTCTATAAGGTCCAATTAAATATTGATTATTATTATTAACATTATTATTTATTGGAGTTTGACTTTGATAAACTTGACCTCCATTATCATAAATTCTTTTTTTTTCTTTTGGAAAATTTGGTTTATGATCTATTGTTATTTCTCTTAATTCATTATTTAAACTCATAATACAACGAGAATCACCACAATTTGCAATATAAATTTTACTATCTATTATTAATAAAATTACAGCACAAGAACCACTTCTATCTATCACACTATCATTTGATTTAGACATTGCATAATTATTTAAAAAATCTCTTTCAGCATATAAGAAACCATTTTTAATTGCTAAAGGTACATTATCAGGAAAATAATTATCGTTGCTTATAAATTTATGTAAATTATCTCTTAAATATTCTGCACAATTTTTCCCTCCGTGACCATCATAAATTCCAAAAAAAGAGATTTTAGGCCAACGATTTTTTCTATAATTTAAAGGTCTATTCATATTTATAATAATAGAAACTCTATCTTCATTATAACTTTTAATTAATCCTTCATGAGTATTTGCACCATAAGCTTGAATAATTCCCATTTGTTTAGATGAACATTTTCCATTTTCAAAATTATTTACTTCTAAATCTAATATATCTAATGTTAATGGTTTTTTTACTTCATCACCTAAAAAATCATTTATATTTATTATGTTTTTTTCTTGAGATTTATCATATAACATTTTTGAAGATTGTTCTATATATTTATGATTAATTTTATTTTGTTCGGATTTATTTTGAGGAAAATATGTGTTTCTTGAAGTATAATTATTTTGATTTATATGAGTTGTAGAATATATTGGTAATGATGGCTGAATGCTTTTATATTTTCCTTTTGATGTACTTTGATTTTTATAATTCTTTTGGTTTTCTTTATTTTCATTTTCTCTTGATGATTGATTTATTAAATATGATTTTGGATATTTAAAATATTTGTCCATTTTAAATTTTTAATTTGTGAAAAAAATAATTTTTAAATTATTGATTTCAAATGAAAATATTTTTTATGATAATTTTTTTATTGATACTTTTTTATAATGGCTTTATTTAAAGACTTTGAACAAATTATAGATGAGCAAGAAAAAAAGACAAATAAATTATTTATAGATGAAAATAATTCTAATCAATCTATTAAAAGTACTTTAGAAATTGAAGTAAATAATAATAATAATCCAGAAAACGAATTATATAATTCATATAAAAATAATAAATTTTGTGGAATACAATTTTTTAAAATCGGAAACACATATGCATTTGGATTAAATAAAAATAATAATCCAATATTTGTAATAGGGCCTCACTGGTATTTATTTGTTTTAATGAATGGAATAATTATAATGTTATCTACTTTTATACACAAAACTATAATGGAAAAATATTCAAATAATTTGACTTTTATAGCATATATATTTATTGTTTGTATAATAATAGCATTTTATTATACAACATTTTTAATTAACCCAGGATTGATATTAAAAAAACAAAGAGATGAATTAAATCAAAATTATTGTTCAAATTGTCGCATTTATTATAATAGTAATTCAAAAGTTTCTCATTGTCGTTTTTGCAATGTTTGTATTGAAGGATTTGATCATCATTGTGTTTGGGTAGGAAAATGTATAGGAAAAAATAATCTTAAAACTTTTTATGGGTTATTATTTTCTGTATTATTTTTTTATGTTTATATTATTGTAGCATTTTCTATCATTTACTTTTCAAAAGAAAAAGAATTAACCAAAAAAAATTAATAAAAGACCACATTAATCTTTTACAACATTATGATATAAAAATTTAAAATGAAAAATAAAAATATAAAATAAATGATTCCCTTATTATTTAATTTATAAATTTTCTTCATTATTATTATTTTCTTCAGTTTCCATTTGTTCAAACATTTTCATAATTTCATTTTTCTTTTTTAAATATAAATCATAAGCTCTATCAATATCCATTTTATTTATAGAATCATTGTCACTTTCAGATTCATTTCCAATATCAATGTCTTCATCTTCATTTAAAAGAGTATTTGTTTCATTATCACTGTTGTAATTAAAATAATTATTCATTTTTGCTTCTTTATCTTTTACAAATTGTTTATATGGATATTCTTCTTTATAATATGTTAAAGAAAATTTATCAATTGCTTTTAATTTATCTAACATCTCTTTTTCTTTTAAATCTTTTAAATCTAATTTCTTATTTGATTTATTATCATCTTCTTTAAAGAATTGTTCTTCATTTTTTTCTTTTTCATATTCATCTAACATTTCTTTAGATAAATTTTTCATAGCTTGAACATCTTCTTGATCTTCAATTTTAATTAACATTTGTTCAATATTTTTTTGGTCTTCAATATTATCAAAGTTCAAATTTTCAAATTCTAATAAACTTTTAACCTTATCATCTTTTTTATTTTTATTTCTAATTCCAATATTATTATCATTTTCAGCATCACTTTTCCTAATTAAATTCCCTTCAGCAATGATATTCTTCAAATTTAATTTACTAATATTTTCACTATCAAATTTTCCATCTTCCATAACAACATAATTTAATTCTCTTTTTTGAATACTTTTCTTAAAAATATTTTCTTCAATAGTACTTAAAGTAATTAATCTATAAATATTTACAGTTCTAGTTTGTCCAATTCTATGACATCTATCTTGTGCTTGTTTATCCATAGCAGGATTCCAATCAGTATCATAAAATATAATAGAATCAGCACCAGTTAAATTTAATCCAATTCCTCCTGAACGAGTACTTGAAATAAAACAAAAAACTTTAGGATCATTATTAAATTTATCTACTATTTGTTGCCTTAATTCTACTTTTGTTGATCCATCTAATCTAACATATGTAAAACCGTAAACATTTAAAAATATTTCTAATATATCTAACATACGAGTCATTTGAGTAAATATTAAACATTTTGATTTTTTTATATATAAGTCTTTAAGTAATTCTGATAAACGAATTAATTTTCCTGAATCATATTCTACTAATTTTCTATCAGGAGATTTTATTGTTTTAAATAATGAAAGATATTTTACTACATTTGGTATTCTATGTAAATTATTATATAATATTTGATATGAGTGGTTTGATTTTGTTATTGCTGTTGAATATTTTGATAAAATTAATTTTGGTCCTCCACTTATTACTTTTGGTATATAAATTTTAAAATATAACATTATTTCATCACAAAAAGATAATAATTTTTGCGGAGTAAAGTTTAATGTTTGTAATTGAGAAGTATGAATATGATATATTGTATCTGAAGATTTTAAATTTGGATTTAATGTAAATTTATCTTTTATTTTGTGAATATGCTTTGCAGGAATTTTGATTTTTTTTTCTTCTTCTGCTTTTTCTTCTTCTTTTTTTTCTTCTTCTTTTTTTTCTTCTTCTTTTACTTCTTCTTTTATTATATTTTGATTCTCTGAATTTTTTAAATTTTCATTATCTGTATTTTCAATTTTTATCACATTATTAGGATTATTATCTTCATTTTCTATTTTTAATTCTTCTTCTTCAATAATATCTTCTTCTGAGTAACCTTCATATATTTTAATATTATCTTCTTCTATATTTATAATTTTATTTGAGTTACAATATTTAAATCCTTTATTAAAAAAAGTAGAAAAAGTAAGATTCTTTTTTTTATTTCCAAATAAAAGATGATTTCTAATCAAAGGTGAATTAACAGTATCCATAAAAAAACTTATTTTCATAATTTTTAAAGCATTTGCACCATAAATTGGTTTTGAAGCTAAAATATCATTTCTAGAAGTAAAATCATAAGTATGTAAGATTCTTTTTTTATTTCTTTTAATTATATTTTTTCTTTTATTTATTTCTTTATTAAAAACACTTTTTAAATAAGGTTGACTCTCAATATTTTCAGTAGTATCAATTTCATTAAACATATCATAATAATTATTTAAAGAAATATTTTGTAAAATTGGAATATTTGTAGGGCAAATAAAATTAGGTAATGGAATATTAATAAATTGTTTATTTGCATTTAAATTTTCTTTCATATCATTTTTACTATTTTCACTTTGTTTAGTTGAATCAAGATCATTAATTGTTTTATTTCCTTCATTATTTAAACTAGATAACATTCTCATAATATTTAATTTAACATCAGAACTATTCGAATGATTTAAAATTGTATTATCAGCATAATTTTTTTTGAATAAAATATCATTTTCATCAATTAAATATTTAGGCTGATATAATTGAATATCATTTTTAGTAATTTCATCATAAACTTCAAAAATAGGAACTTGAGGAAAATATTTAAGCATTTCTATATAATCCCAAGTATTTAAGTTTTCATTGTCTAATAAATATAATTTTAAATTTTTTAAATTTATATCTTTCATTGGATTGTATTCAAAAATATTAGCTACTAAATAAGGAACTTCATAAATAATATCAAAGCAACTTTTCATAGACGTATCATAATCTCTACTATCAAATAAATCAGGATGATTACAAACTTTTCTTAATTGCATTAAAACATTCATAATAGAAAAATAATCATTTTTCTTTAAAGTATCTTGAGTAATATCTGTATTAATATATTCATCATATAAATATTTTTGTCTTCTACTTAATTCACAAAATAAAATATGCTCTTTTTTACTTGGTAATTGTTTTTCAACATCTTTTTTTAATCTCCTTAAAAGAAAAGGCCTTAATATACTATGTAAACTTTGAATAATTTGTTTATTTAAAGAAGCATTATTATGAATAGCATTATAAAATTGAGTATGAAACCATTCTCTAAATTCTTCATTAGAATAAAATAAATTAGGCATTAAAAAATGTAGATAAGACCAAATTTCCATAATATCATTTTGAAGAGGAGTACCAGTTAAAAGAAGTTTTCTCCTAGCTTTAAAATTAAGTAACATTTGCCATCTTTTAGATTTAAAATTTTTAATATTTTGAGCTTCATCTAAAACAATATAATACCATCTTTTTCTTTTAAATATACTATAATCTTGAATAACTAATTTATAACTAGTAATGCAAACATGAAAAGAATTAGGTTTTAACCATCCATATCTTTTAGCTTTTCTTTCTTTTTGATTTCCATAATAAGATAATATTTTAAATGAAGGACACCATTTTTTAAATTCAATTTCCCAATTTACTATAATAGTAGTTGGAACAATAATTAAATGAGGTCCCCAATTTCCTCTATTCGCAGCTAAATATGCAAATAATGCTATTGTTTGTATTGTTTTTCCTAATCCCATTTCATCTGCTAATATTCCATTTATATGATTATCATGTAATGCTACTAACCAGTGAAGTCCTATTAATTGATATTCTCTTAATATATTATTTAATAAAAATGGTTGTTTTAAATTTATTTGAGTGTCTTTTAATTCATTCCCTTTTGGTTGAAGTGCTTCTGCAAATTTTGCTGTTTTTGTTAAGTAATTTTCATCAAATTCATTTTCTTCTGATAAACTATATGTACCATCTATATTTTTTTTACATATAATATTAAATTCATCTTCTTTTCCTATTTGAGAATTATTTTCAGATAAATTATTTTGCTCATTTAATGATAATGAAGTTGATTGTTCATTTAATTTTTTATTTACTCCTGGACCTAAATAATTAGCGACTTTTGCTGAAATTTTTTCTAATTTTCCTATAAACCCAATCAATCTATTTTGTTGTTGAACTAATTTTTCATTACTTAATTGAATATTATAATTATAATGAGTTAATTTTTCTATTTTTTGCCAATAATTTTTTACTGAACGAGATATATTCAAATATTTTTTTTGTAAATTTTGTTCTTGTCTTTTTAAATTTTTTAATTTTTCTATATGTTTTGTTTCTAAATATTTTTTAGATGATTTAGTAAGAGTTAAACCTAATTTTTTTTTATTTTTTCTTTCTTTCTCAAAATCTGATTGCATCCATTTCATTTCACTTAATAAATTATCCCAATGTGTTTTATTTTTTTCAGGTTCTTTTTTTAATTTTGTGAAAATATTTCTTTCTTGATTAGATAAAAAATTTTTGCGGTATTTATCTTTTTGTTTAAGAAGCTTTTTTTTATTTTCTCTTATAATTTTAATTATGAATTTTTCCATAGAAACATCAGAGTGTTTTCCTATTAAAAGATTCATTTCTTTTTTATTTTGAATATCTCTTAAAGAATGAGCATTCAATGTTCCAGTTAATATTTTTTCTACTATTGTTGAGTTTGAAATTTGAGTAGCTCTATTTAAGTAAAAAAATTTTTTTTTAAAAGAAAAAATTATTTTTTTTAAATTTTACCTTTTTTTTAAGGAGAAACCTTTTCTTGGATGTGAATCATCTATTTTGTCATTTTTTCGTAGTTTTATATGCTTTTTAATTTTCGAGGATTGACCTTTTCCCATTTTTTTTAATGATATTAATTTTAATATATAAAATATAATTAATAAATCTAATAATTAATTTGTTTTTATTTGAAAGAAAATTTGGATGTTTTTGAGTTTTTATATTTAATATTTAAAGGTTTTTGAGAAATTTAACTTTTTAGTGTAACTTATATTAAGATTTGACATTTCTTTTAATTTAGCATATTTTTATAATTATTTTTTAAATTATTTAGAAAATTTGTATATTAAATTTAATCAAAAATGTATGTTATTATTTAATAATATTTATTAAAATTTAAGATATATTAACTACTTTATGAAAAGGAAAATAATTTTATTATGATATTTTTGATAAATTACATTAAAAACTTTAATTATTTTTTATAAATTTTTTAAAAGATATCAAAAGGTTTAATTTTTAAAGGATTCTCTAAATTTTTTCATATAGAGAATTTAAACAAGAATATAAAGATTAAAAAGTATTCTTTTAACTTAAAAAATGAAAATTGATTTAATAATTAAATTGAAAAAATAAAAAATTAAGTTTTTTATCCAAATCTTACAATTTTTTCGTTGTAAAATTTAGATAAAAATAAAATTAGAAAAAAATATAAATATATTATATTAATATAAATCATTAATAGTTATTATTATTATCTAAATTTTTATTATAATCCAAATTATTCATTTGATTAAGGTCCATATTAAAAAAATTTTCTGAAGAAGAATTTCCAAATTGATTAGATTGTTGCTTATTTGTTAATTGAGATATGTCAAAATTAAAATCGTGAATATTTGAATTTGAAAAATTAAAATTACTATTATTGTTATTATTATTATTATTTGAATTATTAGATTTAATATAATTATCTCCACCATCATTGTTTTGATTATCATTGTTCAATAAAAAGTTTTTATTAAATGTTTCATTTGAAAAATCATTATTAAAATTATTACTTGAATTATCATGATTACTTTCATTCATTATATTTTCATTTGATTTATTTGCTTGAAAATTGTTTTTATTATCCATAAAATAATTAATATTTTGATGTTCATTATTATCTATCATATTGTCAAAATAATTCTTTTCATTTTCTTTAATATTGTTATTTTGATTTAAATCATTCATATTTGAATTGTTTCTATTAACTATTTGATTATAATTATTAAAATTCATCTGATTAGTAATATATTGGAAATTAACATTATAGTTTCCATTGTTGTTATTATTATTAATAGTATCATGACTACTATTATTATTAAGATTATTATTATTTTTTAAGTTATATCTTTGATTATTCATTTGATTCATTTGTTGTGGTGTTTGATAATTTATATAATTATTATTTAAATTTTGATTATAAGGAAATGGATTTGAATTTTTTTTTATATTACTGTTATTCATATTCATCATATTATTCATGTTTATTCCACTCATATTATTATTCATTTTATTTATATTATTTATTCCACTAATATTATTCAAATTATTCATGTTATTCGTACTATTCATATTATTCATGCTCAAATTATTCATGCTATTAATTTTATTTATATTCGTATTACTCATATTATTCATGTTTATATTATTCATATTCATATTATTCATATTATTCATATTCATATTATTCATGTTTATATTATTCATATTATTCATATTCATATTATTCATGTTCATATTATTCATATTCATATTATTCATATTCATTTGATTAATCAACATTTGTTTATGAATTTTAATAATTAAAGGAAGGGTTTGTGATAAAATAATATACATTTGATTAGAATTAAATAATCTGCCTGTTTCAATATCACTAATGAATATATATAGAAAATTATTATTATTTAAATTCTGACTTAGAAATTCAAACAACTCAAAAGATGATTTTTTGCCAAAAATTTTTCCCTCATTATTAAAAATAACCCATCCTTGTTTATTAATGTTATTATAAACTAAATTAAGAAAATATTCATTACTCATGAACTGTTGTTGGAAATTTATATTTCTGTTACCTTGATTTGGATAAAAATTATTTTGCATTCCTTGCATAAACATATTTTGATTGTTTATCATAAAATTATTATTCATATTATTTTGAGGATTTACATTTGTTTTACTACTTTTCTTTTTTTTATTCTTTTTCTGTTTTTTATCATCAGTTTGATTTTGGATTATATTATTGTTTAAATTTTCATCACTGTCCTTCATTTTGAATAACGCATTTATTTCATTTAAATTATTATTATCATTTATTTGATAATTTAAATTTGGTTTTTCCTCTTCTTCTTTTTTTTGATTAAAAAAATCAACTTTTGTGGTTTTAAAATCATTTATTTGTCCTAAATTAAAATCATTATTATCTTTATTATCTTCCTTTTCTTTATCATCATCACCTAAATTTATTTGATTTACATTATTTAAATCATTTTCTTTATCATTTATTAATGTATTCTTTTCTTTTTTTTTTGGAAAATCATCTAAATATTCTAAATTTTGAGGAATTATTCTTTCTGAATCTTTTATATCACCATTAGTTCCTATTTCTTTCATTTTTGAGCTTTTATTCTTTTCATTATTATTCATATTAAGTAATTGACTTAAGTTTTTAACTTCATTTTCTTTTTTTGGAGGAATCTTTTCTTTTTGAATATTTTTTTCAAAAACACCTTTTTTCTTTAATTTTTTGTTATTTTTATTTTTTTCTTTTTCTTTCTTTTTTTCTTTATCATTTTTTGTTCCTTTAACTCTTAAAAAAAATTGAAATCTTGGAAAAGGATTATCCTTATTAAGATCAGCATTATAAAAGCATTCATTTTTATTAAATTTTTTATTCCAAATTACTAAATCAGGAATTGTTGATTTATGACTTACAATTGAATTGGCATCATTTTTCGTTGCATCATATAATTCTTTCATTGGTTCAACAAGTTTAAATTTTTCAAGGGATGATTGAATAAAATCATCTAACTTTTTAAAATCATGAAAACCTTTATAATCAGTTTTCCTTTTAAATTCATTTAAGTTTTGTTCTTTATTTTTCATAATTTTAATTAAAATAAATGATAATTTCTATTTATATTTTATCAGTTTATATTTATTATTTTTATATTTTATATCACACAAATATTTTTTAAATAAATATTAAAAGAATATCCAATAATTTTGGTTTCAGCATTTTTTCATTTTAATAATTCTTTTTTACTTTTTTATCATTTTAATTGAAATAGTTTAATTCTTCTTTTCTTCACATACAATAAGTCCAATAATAATAGTAAACAGTTGAAATAAATATTTTGTTTTTCAATTCTTATTTATTTATAATTAAAAAATATTAGTTAAAATATTATAATATGATTCGAATAAAAAAGAAGAATAAAATACATCCCCTACTAAATAAATTAATAATATTTAATTTAATTAGTCATTTAAATTGAGAATTTAAATGATTATTTTTAAAAAACAATTATTTTTGAAAAATAATATTTAAGAAAAGAAATGACAGTAACAACTAATACACTTAAATAAATAGATATTATATACATTGTTCTATAATATTGTGATATTAAAAATAAGCCTTTATTAATAATAATGACTGAAATTTATAAAAATAAGAATGTATTTAAGAAAACTCTTGAAATAATAAAATAAAAAGTTAAATATAAATGTAAATCAGGCAAAATGAATTAATCATTAATAAAGAATCATATTAAAAAAGAAAAAGAAATAAGTGAAAATTGATTAATTAAGAATAATATATATTTTAGATTAATTAAGGAGTAAATTGAGCTTGGAATTAATAATTGAGGAAGAATTACTTTAACTTTTGTTAATTGTCACTTCTTTTTTATTTATCTTTACATATTATTGATAATCAATTGTCTAATTCATAATCATAACTATATTCATCAAATTTATTCATATCACCCAAATAAAAAATATCAAAAAAAAAAAACAATTCTAAAAAAATATCTCATTAATTAAAAAATCAAAAAAAATCAAAAAAAAAGAAAAAGTAACTAACATCCCAAACAAAAAAAAAGGTTAAGATAATTTAACTATTTAACCTCATATGAGAAGCTTTGGCCATATCAGCACAAATTCCACTATTTGAAATAGGAACAATTCTTGGAAATAAAAATGAATCTCTATAAGTAGTATTCCACTGTTTCCTATTAATAATTCCAGAATTTCCAAGTTCTAAATAAGATCTATTAGCAGAAGCTCCACTAACAATTCCATTAAGAGGTAATTTACTTCTTTGACAATCAGGATGATATGGAACTAAAGGTTTTTTCCCCATTCCACAATGTAAGTTTGAAACTGGAATATAATCTGACATATATATTGTTTTATTTGATGATAATTTTTCTGGTACTGTTTTAAAGTGATTTAAATGTCTTCCTCTTCTATTTGTTACTCCAAATGGTATTGCTAAACATCTACCATTTTTTACAAGGACATGACTACATGATCCTACTCTTGTTGTTTTAAAATATGGATCTCCCATTTCTTTGTGTGTGTTAAAAAATGTTTTTTTTGGCTTCTCTTCTTCTATATTATTTTGATCTTCTATATTTAAGTTATTATCTGATGCTCCAAAATTATAATTTTCTTCAGGTTGTTGCATTTTTATTTATTATTTTTTATTTTATTAAATCTAAATTATATTAAATTTACTTTATTACTATATTTTATATATTGTAACAAATTGAATTATTTTATGATTTTAAAAATGATTGAATCTTTTTTTATATATCAATTAAATAATTAAAAAAAATTTTAAAATAGTTTATATTAAAAATGGAAAAATTGGATTTTTCTGAAATAACAGGAATGGAAAAAAAATCATTAAATCGTCTTCAAAAAGATTTGAAAGTTTTAACAACAAAGCCTCCAGAAGGAATAACATTTGTAAAGCAATTAAAGGAATCAGAAATAGAAGAAAGATTAAGAGAAGACAGAAAAAAAGAAGATGATCCAAAATTTGTTTTTTTCTTTGAAGTAACAATAAAACCAGATAAAGATAGTATATATGAAGATGGGATTTTTCATGTTGTAGTAAAAATTCCTGAAGATTATCCTTTTTCTCCTCCAGAATGTTTTATGAAAACTAAAATATTTCATCCTAATATTTATGAAGGAAATGGACATATTTGTTTAAATACTCTTCAAAAAAGTTGGAATGCTGCTATGACTCTTGAAAGATTATTTCTTTCTATTATGATGCTACTTGATTTACCTAATGTTGATGATTTTCTTGATTATGATAAAGCTCAACTTTTCATTCAAGACCATGATAAATTCGTTAAAACTGCAAAAGATTGGGTTTATAAATATGCTAAAGTATAATCTTTTCTTTTTTGTTTTTTATGAAATAATAAAAATTTTTTATATTTGGATTATGAATTAAAGAATTTTTTTATTATTTTTATGTTTTTTTTTAATTTTTTTTTTGTTAATATTTAACTTTTTAATATGTTTTAATCATATGGATTCCCAAAATAATAGAAAATATCCTAATATTTTAATTAGTGGAACTCCAGGTGTTGGGAAAACTTCTTTTACAACTTTACTTCAAAGTAGAATATCAGATGAGAAAAATTATCAAATGAAAAATATAAATTTAGGTGAAATTGTGAATGAAAAAAAACTTTATAAAAATTGGAATAAAGAATTTAATGTACCTGAATTTGATGAAGATATGGTATGTGATTATTTAGAAAATTTAATTGAAGAAGGAGGATGTTTATTAGATTTTCATTCTGCTGGTTTTCTTCCAGAAGATTGGGTTGATTTAATAGTTTTATTAAGATGTAATAATACTGAATTATATGATAGATTAAAAGAAAGAGGGTATAATGAAAAAAAAATTACTGAAAATATTGAATGTGAAATTATGGAAGTTACTTCTGATGATATTAGACAAAATTTCAATAACGATAAAATTATTGAATTAAAAAGTGAAGTTATTGAAGATATGGAAAATAATTTAGATATAATTATGAATAAAATAAATGAATTAAAATATTTTGAAAATTAATATAAAAATATATTATAAAAACAAAAAAAAAAAAGAAATTAAAAAAAAATATTAGAAAAAAATAATTAAAAAACTAGATAAACCATCCTTCAAAAAAAAAAATCATTTAAAAAAAATGGAAAAAAAGGAATTTGTAGAAAGAGAATGGAATGAAGAAATAAAAGGAGAATTAGACGAGGATGGTTTTTTCACAACACCAAATGGATCTTTTTGGGATCCAGATTATGTATATTTTAACAGAGAAGGATATGACAAACATGGAGGATATTATGATGATGATTTAAATTATATTCCAGGAGAAGGATGGGATGAAATAAAAGGATGTTATCAAGATGAAGAAAGTGATGATGATTATAATGAAGAAGATATTCCTGATGAAAATGATAAGAAAATTGAAAAAGATTTCGAAGTTATTAATAAAGGAAATGAAAAAGAACATGATTTAAAAGGAATTCATGATGATGAAGAATTTGATGAAGAAGATGATGAATTGAGTGAAGATGAAAAAAATTGTAAAAATGATGATATTGAAATCATTAAAGTAAAACTTGAAGATAAAAAGAAACATAAAAGTAAAAATAAAAATAATAACGGGAAAGGAAAAAAATTTGTCGTTTATAATACTTTTGAAGATGAAGAAAAAAAAGAAAATTAAGAATTTTTGAATTATTTATTATTTATATTTTATAAATAGTAAAAAAATTAAATGAATAAAAATTACAAAGAAACAGACATCAAACATTGATAATCATTTTATTTTAGATTTTTAAAAAAAACGAATTTTTTCAAAAAACCGAAAAATGTTACAAAAAATATTATATTCAAATAAAAAAATATAAAATAATATCTTTCTGAAACTTTTTTTAATTTTTTTATTTTAATTTATATTTACCTTTAAAAAATCAGTTTAATAGAAATAAAAGTTTGAAAAAAAATATTCCTTTTATATAATTCACCTTCATTTTTTCTGAAACATAATATTTGATATAGACCATGATTTATTTTCAAGTTAAAGTAGTTTAATTCAGAAGGAATTTAGGTAAATACTAATTACAATTCTTAAAGTTTTTATTTCTTTTGAAAAGATAATATATTTAGTTTTCTTTGATTTTTTCTTGGGTTTCAATTATCTTTTTTTATTTCATATTATTTTTTTTAATTTTTTAATTATACATTTTTATTTGTTCTTTTAAATAAAAATAAGCATATTATTTTGAAATTCTTTTTTATTTCTTCTTTTTTTTTTTTCATTTTTTTTTCTTTATAATTTATGTATATATTTAAATCTACTATTTATTTTTCTAATATTCTATAAAAAATTTACTTCTAATTTTGGTTCTTCCATAGTTTTTTTATTCTTAATCTTTTTGATTCATTTTCAATTAATCATTATTATAATATATAAATGATTTTTTTTCTTAAATTATTTACTTTTTTTATTTAATAATTTTCAATAACTTCAATTATTTAATTATCAAAAATAAAAATATTAAAAAATTAACTATTATCATAATTTCTTTTTATCTAATTTACTAAATCATCTTTATATTTATTTGTTCTTTATTAAAATTATTTATATCTTCTTCTTCAATTGTCCATAATAAGAAATTTTTCAAAAATCATTTGAGCAATTTTTTTTTCTAATTTTTTAGATTTTAATGAACAATTTTATTATTTCCTCTTATTTTGTCATTTACTTTTTTAATTTAAATTTTATATTTAGGGTATATATCTTTTTTGTTTTAATGTTTTCCTAAATATTTATTTAATTCATATATTAATTTGGGATATTATTTTTTTTTTTGTTTTTATCCCATTTTTTTTTTAACTTAATGGTTTTTCATCTTTTTCTTTATTTTTATAAAAAAGAATATAATGCTCGAAGTTACAATAAAATGTTTAGAAAAATAATTAAAATATTTGATAATAATTATTATTTTTTTATTATATTATTA